>WNFW01000229.1_pt1 | contig 34810 bp, 30 predicted proteins | sample 5400131 | NCBI WGS metagenome assembly WNFW01 (sample SAMN13153362, study PRJNA577476) | soil metagenome | isolation source: 20 cm soil or saprolite under grassland replicate 1 | place: USA:California | collected 2016-06-15 | reverse complement strand
CATGTAAAGAATAATTATTCTTTAATTATCTTCTATGTCTAGCACTAGGAGTAATTCTATCAACCTTTCTATTATTCAAACGTCTTTCAAATGGATCTTTTGTGTGCAATAATTCCTTAATTTCTGTTTTTAAATCTGTTTTAATATCTTTCTTAATTTTATTAAAGACACTCAACTTAGGATCAAAGTACTCTTTAAATTCTGCATAAGATTCAAAATCACTTCTATTTTTTTCTCATAAGTGTCATAAAAACTTACGCTTACTAATATCATGATATTTAACATAAACTCTTACAACATTAGATCCCGCAGAATCAAAACATAATTTAGCTTTTCCTACTAATCCTCTTTTATGTATAAATAATTCATCAGTCCTTAATGCAGGATGTATTCTAGTATCTAAAATATTTACATTAACAGTCTTATCACTAATAATATAATTATGGATACCAGATTCAGTAGTAAAATTAGAAGGAACAGGACTTCCATATTCAGAAGGAACAGAACTTGCAGCAACAATCATATCTTCACTAACAAAAGAACCATCTGAATATAATACAAAATCATTATCAAAATTTCTAGTAGCTATTTCACGACTTCATTGTAATTCTTCACGTTGCTCTTGTAATTGCTGTTGAACTGAGGATTCACTTTTTTGCATAAAATACATAGATTCAGCTGATTGAGAAGCAGTAGGTTCTACTCCAAAATATACTACATCACCATTATTTTCTATGCCTTGACAAAGTAATACAGTAGTTGTGTCTAAATATATAAACATAAATATTATAATAAAAATAAGAATAAGATTAAACAAATATATGTATATATTTTTTATAATTTGGTTTTTCATAATTTATCTATTTAACTAAATAAATAAAAAAGAGACAAAATTCTCTAAAAAAAGGGGCATTACTATCTAAACTATTTTTTAAACACATTAGATATATCTGTAAATACGGGTGTAAAATTTTTTGGGCGTTTGTATTCTCTAGCGTTATTAGGATTTCTACGACTCATTATTCAAGAAATAATTCTTTTAGTTTGTGCTAATCCTTCAAACTCGTTTATTATATCATTTCTTATTACTTTATGTATTTTAGTATTAGGATCTCATACTTTTTTAAATTCTTCAAAAGAATTGTATTTATCTTTATATCTCTCTCATGTTATTCAAAATAATCTAGATTTAACACCAGTTTTAAAACTACTATAACAATTTAAAGAATCATTATTATTTAATTCAGTGGCATTATTTATTGATTGAATAGCATCAGAATTATTAATATTAAAAGATAAATTATAAATTATCTCTGTATTATCCATTGCTAAAAAATATAATGTATCAACAAATAAAAAATTATAAAAAACTATATGTAAAATAAAAGCTATAATAAATAAAAGCATAGTATAAAATAAAGAACTTTTCATAAAAATTAATATATTATAATAAATAAAAAGAGACAAAATTCTCTAATAAGGTATTTTTTTTATACCTTTAATAATATATTTATTTCAAAAAAAAATAAATTTAATAACAAAAAAATGAGTTTTCTATTATCAGCATACCCGTTATATTTACTCAAGATAGGATTCGAACCGGTACATGCTACTTGGAAGGAAGATAGTCTACCTTTAACTTACAGCCGTTTATATTTTTAAGATTAAAAAATCTTAAAAATATATTTATAAAAATATTATTTGTATCTTTATTTAGGGTAATATATTTGTAATTTTATTTATAAACATTGTCAATAATATCAATAGAATCTAAAATAATTTCATTCATAATTGTTTCAGATAAAATATTATTTATTAATAAAATTAATTTAAATAAGGAATTTATGAAGATTAAAGAAACTAAAGATAATTTCAATACTAAGTTTTTACCTTTAACAACAAACGAAAATAATTTTGGTAAGTTGTTAATTAAGGGGGATTGTTTACCTTATATTGATAAAATTAAGAATCAAAGAGAAACGGTTTATAAAGATAAGATGAATACAGAGTATATAAATACAATGTATTTATACAAAAATACTTATGTAATTATAAATAAAAAAAAGACAAAAGAAAATTATTTTATTAGAGAAATTTATAGTGCTAATACTGATGCATTATTTAAAACTGTATCTTCTACAGTTTTAAATAAAAATACTTTTATAAGAAAGATAGGGAAAGTTAGTCTAACTATAAGTAATTATAAAGTTATTAATGTTGAAGCTTTAAAAAAATTATCTACTATTAAGTAGGAAGAATATAAAAAAGATTGAAGTTTAAAAAATGAATGTATTACATATCTTATCAAATATCTAGAGAGTCTTTTAAGTATAATGTATACATTTAATAGATATGTAATAAATAATTATGATGTACAAATGACTAATTGTAGTACAATATCTAGATTAGCTTTGAATATCTTTATTAAATATTACTTGAAAGAATCTAAAATACCTATTATTAAATCTAATATGTTTAAGAGACTTAAATTAGCTTATTATGGAGGTGTTACAGAAGTTTACAAACCTTTTGGTAAAAATTTATTATACTACAATGTAAATTCTCTATATCCTTGAGCATATTTAAACCCTATGCCCGATCACTAATGTACTTATTTAGAATCATTTACAAACAATGGATTGATTGTAAATGATATATTTGGTTATTTTTATTGTGAAATAAAGACTAATGATAATTATTTAGGATTATTACCTGTAGCAGCGATATGGGATTAATAATGCCCTTAGGTAAATGAGAAGGATGGTATTTTTCAGAAGAGTTAAAGTTTGCTGTTCAGAATGGATATAAAGTTAAAGTTATTAAAGGTTATAATTTTAATAAAGAAGATAATATTTTTAAAGAGTATGTTTATGGAATCTACTAGTGTAGGTTCCATAAAAATCATAATAAAAATGTTATTAAATAGTCTTTTAGGGAGATTAGGTATGAATATTCATAAACCTATAACTGAAATAGTAGATAAAGAAAACTTATATTTAATAGCTTCTACTAGAGAAAGTAATTGAAAACAAATAACAGAAGAAGATTTTTTAGTAACTTATTATCCTGAAATATCTAAAGTTATATGCGAATCACATGATATAGATTATTTTAAAGCATCATATATTACAATATTATTTTTTCAAAATTAAAAATAGACATATTCTCTAATAATACATTTATATTAAATATATATTTGACAAATTTAAGTTAAGGAGCTCTTTAACTATTATATCATATATATGAGATCTATGAGAATCGAACTCATAAACTGCGATTAAAAGTCACGTATTTTACCTTTAAATTAAGATCCCTTTTAATGCATTTAATTAACAAGATTGAATTTTAAATAAATATATAAACAGTAACTAATTAAATATTTAACATTATAAATTATGAACCTCAATAATAAATTGAAACAAATAAAAAAAGTCATACAACATCCACAAAATGTCAATATAAAATACCAGATTCTAAACCGAGGTGGTGATTATCAGTAGAATGATAAGCTAATACACGTCATGTACCTACAGCTAAAAAAGCTGTACCTATAATAACGTGAAGACCATGAAAACCTGTACCAAAATAGAAACAAGACCCAAAAGCACCATCAGATAAAGTAAATGAAGAAACTGTATACTCTATACCTTGTAATGCTGTAAATGCTATAGCTAGTATTATAGTAAATAATAAGCCATATAATGTTCCACTTCTATTACCTTGTAATAAAGAATGATGAGAATAAGTTACAGTAATACCTGAAGATAATAAAATAATGGTGTTTAATAAAGGTAATTCAAAAGGATTAATAGGATCTATACCTTTAGGAGGTCAATGAGCACCTAACTCTACAACAGGTGATAAAGCACTATGAAAAAAAGCTCAAAATATAGCTAAAAAAAATAAACCCTCAGAAACTATAAATAAAGCAACACCCATATTTAAACCTCTTTGAACAGCTAAAGTATGATTACCTAGATAAGTACCTTCTGATATAATATCTCTAAATCATAATGACATAGAATATATTACAGATATTAATCCTAATATTAAAAAATAATATCCTGAGTTAAACCCATGCATAGTTGAAACAACAGATGTAGTTAAAGTAAGTAAAGATATACTAGTATACAAAGGTCAAGGAGAAGGAGATACCAAATGATAAGGGTGAGCTTGAAATTTAATTCTTATACTATTATTCATATTATTTATATAATAAAATTATATAGTTTTTAGTTAAAATTATTATTATTATTGTACTTTAGTATTAAATAAAATAATTATTATTTATTAATAAATAAAGAATAAGTGATTTGAACACTTAACCTACCGTGTGTAAAACGGTTGCTCTACCTTTGAGCTAATTCTTTTTTTAATTTTTTTGTTTTATAGTTATAACTATAGCACCAACCATAGCTAACAATAATATAATAGAAGTTATTATTATTCACATTGAATAATTAGTATACATTATATTACCTATAGTAGTAATATGGGTAGTTTCTCCTATATTACCATCTCAAATATTAGATGTTACAAATGAAATGATTTCATTATCATTAAATTTAAAAATTTTATTTAAATAATCGTTATAGCTATTATATATAACATCATAAAATATATTATTTATATTTATGTTTAAATTATTATATACAGTAATATTATAAGGTAATATATTGTATATAGGATAATTAAAAGCTATAGTACTTAATATAGCTAAAGGTATATTATTATTAGTTTCACTAAATAATTCCGAGATTCTAATATTTATTAACATTAAAATAAATATAAATAATATAGAAACAGCACCTATGTAAACTAATAAATAAGATATACCTATAAAATTTATACCTAAAAGTATTAAATAACTAGATATACTTAAAAACAATCCTATTAAATATAATACAGATATTATAGGATTTTTAGTTATTATAACAAATATACCACAAATGATAGCGATCAATGAAATTAAATCTAATACCTCAGATTTATAACCATTAATATAAGTTTCAGTTAAAATATATAAGCTTCTCATAATATTAATAACATTAATTTTCTCATTTCAGTATTAAATATACTATATTATAATATGAAATTATATATTTTACTACTCATTTTTAGAGAAGAGAATAGTAATTATAATATAATAATAATAGATATTATTAATTAAGTAGATTGCCTTTAAGATGAATCGAACATCTATTAAAATATTAACAGTATCTTGCTTTACCATTAAGCTACAAAGGCTATACATATATATAATATTAATTATATTTCAGCTTATAATATCAACGTGTACAAGAATTGAACTTGTAGTCTTTGTGTCCGTAGCACAATGCTATACCTATTTAGCTAACACGTATATATATAATAGGAAAAAAAGGAATCGAACCTTTGATAATTATTTATTATTGAGTTTACAGCTCAACCCGATTACCAACACACGGAATCTTCCTTATATACATAATATAAGATGTATTGTTTATATAAATTAAATCCGTGCAATTTCCACTACACGAACCATATTTCGACTTAACACTAATTAAAGTCATGCATACGAAAATTATATACATAATATATATTAATCTAAATATCAAAAATAAAAAAATATATATAACCAAACTTATTGCACATACCTATTTCAGCGCCTGACGAGTAGTTAGTACCTAACTGATAATAAATTCACCGTGACATGGTGATTCACGATTACTAGTAATTCCTTATTCATGCAGTCGAGTTACAGATTGCAATCCATATTATATCCTATTTTGAGAATTAGCTAAAACTTACGTTTTCACATTCTTTTGTATAGATATATGTGGCACGTCTATAGCCCACAATATTAAGGTCATGATGATTTGTCTTAATCCCTCTTATCATATCCAATATAGTGGCGATCTACTTTATAACAAATTTATTTAATAAAGTAAGGGTTTACGTTAATTTACTGGATCTAACCAATATCTCACGACATTAACTGAAGACAACCATGCAACACTTGTGATATTTATAAAAATAAAATTCAAATTGTGGTAAGGTTTTTCGTGGATTATCGAATTAAATAACATACTTCACTACTGATTTCAGAAACGGTCTAATGATTTCAGTTCCTGCGTTGCCACATTACTCTTGAGGTGGAATGTTTACACTTTCATTTATAGACTAAAAATAAATACAGAATAGTCTATTACATTCATAATTTTCTGCTTGGACTACGAGGGTATCTAATCCTTATTGCTACCCAAGCCTTCGTCCCTTAACGTCAGTTTTTAAATAGAAGGTTGCTTTTGCCCATACCTGTCCCTATAGTATTAAAAAATTTGATCTCTACTCCATAAGTTCTACTCTTCTTTTATTAAACTCTAGTTAATTTATACCATGAACAGTTAAAATTAACCGTCTAGGTACCCTTTAAACCTAATAAAGATGAATAACACTAGTCTTCCACGTATTACCGCGACTGCTGGCACGTGAGTTAGTCAAGACATATAAATAAAAAATTGTCATTATCAATTACTTATTTAGAACTTTATTCGATATAATCGATATTATATTAATATTAATATAATAAGTAAATACTATTCATTCTTCCAAGTTGCTGGTTCAGCCGTTAGGCTATTGACCAATATTCCTCACTGCTGTACTATACGTATTGGGATTTTTTCAGACCCAATGTGGTCGATAGATTTTCCAATCACGACTACGGATTTAAGCTAGATAAGCCATTACCTTAACTACTACTTATCCGAAATATAAATTAACGTCTTAGAGCAGAAGAAACAATTATGATTTTTTTCTTCTTTTATTATTTTATAAAGAATTTATTTTCTTTACCCTAAGGGGGCCAAAATATTTTTTACTCACCTGTACACCACTTCTAATTAAAATTTTAATAAAAATTAGACGTTCGATTAGCATGTGTCAAGCATTTGGACAGCGTTCATTCAGAGCCATCATCAAACTCATTAATTATTAGTGATAATTTTTTATTATCACTAATAATATATTTATATATATATATGTTGGATACTAATAAGCTAAACTTTGTATATTTATATATTATCTAAATAATGATTTTATATTAGGCCTTTAAGTTCACAATAATACAATATATATATATTGTATTATTTTTATTTTCTGTAAAAAACCAAGATTTTTATCTTTACATATATATATATATATTAAATATAAGACTTTCCTATACTATTTAAATAGTATTATATTAGTATCACTTATTATATAAGTAATATATAATTAAAGTTAATTTTGCATTTTTAGTGTAAATCTAATGCATCTTTTATATAACTACTACTTAATACAACAAAAACTTGTGCTTGTATGAAAGAAATACCTAACTCTAAACCAGAGAATGCTATAATAAACCCTAAAGGTACAATACCTAATAAGAAAAAAATAAACCCTGAAGTCATAATATTATATGTAAATCCACTCAGAATATTTAAAAGCATATGACCAGATAATATGTTCGCAGCCAGTCTTAAACCAAGAGAAATATTACGCGCAAGGTAAGAAATAAATTCTATAAATACTAATAAGGGTAATAAACCTAATGGGCAACCTGCAGGCACAAATAACGAAAAGAATGTAATTCCATGTTTTTGGAATCCTAATATAGTAGCACCTAAAACTACTGTAAAACTAATTGAAAATGTTAATATAAAATGTGAAGTTGAAGCAAAACTATAGGGAATCATACCTATAAGATTGTTTATTAAAATAAAAATAAATAATGTATATATAAAAGGGAAATATAACTGTCCTTTTACTACATTTATTTGATTTATAACTATATTATGTATAGTTGCATATATTGATTCTTGACTAATAGATCAATTATTAGATATTATTTTGTCGTTATTAGTAGCTATAATATTTAATATTAATACTATTGTACTTCCTAATATTAAATAAAATCCTATATTAGTTAAAGACAAATGTATATTAGATAATATAGGTATATCTAAGCATACGAAATCTCTAATTTCAAATTGTTCTAAAGGACTTGTAATTAATAAAAATGTTTTTTTATTATAATGATAATTTAGATAAATTGTATTTTAATTATTTTTAATATAATATTTAATTAATTATACAACGTAATAAATTATAAAATTAACATTATATAGTTATATATATAGGTATTTTATAATTTACTGATAAATATACGACTTATAAATAAACGAATAAACTTAGGTAATATATTTTTTGAATAAACGTATATCATTATTACTAAAATAAAAAAAGCAAATGTTACTTGATTTATAAAATAAAATGGAACTAATTGTGGCATTATAAAATAATATATATATAGATATACAAATATCATTATCTTATTTAAGATAAAAAAATAAAGAATGTTTTTTATAAAATATTAATAATTATATATTAAAGATGAAACAGAATAATGTAAACCATCTAATATTAATACAGGGTATATACCAAATAGAATTGTAAAAAATACTAATACTAATAATATATAAAATTCACGTTTACTTAAATCAGGTACATTAATACGAATTAGTTGAGTTAAATTACCTCCAAAAACAATACGATTATACATATACATTGTATATGCAGCTGAAAGGATAATAGAAGAACTAGCTACTAAACCTAATAAGGGTAAACGTTCGAATGTACCATATAAAGACATAAATTCTCCTATAAAATTTAAAGTAAGAGGAACTCCACAATTAGCTAAAGATAATACAAAAAATAATAAGGAAAATAAAGGCATAATAGTAGTAATTCCTCTATAATAAGTAATTAATCTAGTAGAAAATCTATCATAAAGTATACCTCCTACACAAATAAATAAACCAGAAGATACAAAACCATGAGCTAAACCTAAAATAATTCCACCTTCTATTCCTTGTATATTATTACTAAATACACCTAACAAATAAACCGCTGCATGAGATACAGAAGAATAAGCTATAAGTTCTTTAATGTCTATAGTTCTTAATGTACTAATGCTTGCATATATTATAGTAATAACCCCTATCATATAAACTATATATGTATAATCTATTACTGCTTTAGGTAATAAAGGTAATATTAATCTAAATATACCATACAAACTTAATTTTAATACAATAGCTGCTAAAATAATACTACCACTCAAAGGTGATTCTACATGAGCTTTTAAAAGCCATGTATTAAAAAAAATAGTAGGTGTTTTAACAGCAAAAGCTATAAATATACCGTAAAATAAAAATAATTGTGTATAATAATCAAAATTATTTTTAAATAATGCATCGAAATCTGTAGTACCCATTATAGAAAAAATAACAATTATAGATATTAATAAAAATAATGAACCTAATAATGTATATAAAAATAAAAAAAAACTAGCTCTAACTTTATTATTTGAACCATACAGTCCTATTAATATAAATAAAGGAGGTAATATGCTTTCAAAAAATATATAAAATAATAATATATCCAAAACCAAAAACACTGCTAATAATAATATCTCCAGCAGTAATATTATTACAATATAAGATCTTATATTTTCAGATATAGATTTTCAATTCGACAATAATGAAATAGGTATTATTAATGTAGTTAATAATATAAAATATATAGATAAACCATCTATACCTAAATAAAAGTCATAAGAATTTATTTTATAATATTCTTGTACAAATTGGAATTGATTAATACTAAAATCAAACAACATATATATAATTATTGAAAATATAAAATTTAGTATAGATGTAATTAGAGCAGTACACTTTATAAATTTTATACTTTTTTCTGTACTATTATATGATATTGTAATAGATATTAATAATATACCAATAACAGGAATTACTAAAAGAGATATTAACATAAATAATATTTAATATTTATTATGTAAGTAAAATACATAAATATATCATTTACAATATAATTATTACAACTAAAAAAGTAAATAATAATATTATACACCACATATATATATATGGTTATATTCTATATAGTAAAAATTATATATTTACAATAATAATATATTATTACATATTATATCAAAACTATATATTACACAAGGTATTAAAACTATAAATGCTACTACTATAGGTAATAATATTGTTCAACAATATGACATTAATTGATCATATCTTATTCTAGGTAAAGAAGCTCTAGCTCATATAAACACAAAAATCATTAAACAAGTTTTAAAAGCTAAAACAATACCATAAAGTACACCTTCTATTAAAAAATTAGATAGTAGACTTTGTTGACTAATATAAAATTCTAAATTAGTATGTTTATTTAAATATGTAAAAGATGTAATATCTAATAAATAACCACCCATAAATAATATACTTATGAATATACATATTAAAACTATGCTAGCATATTCTGCTAAAAAGAAAAATACAAAAATTACCGCAGCATGTTCAGTCATAAAACCACTAACTAATTCTGATTCAGCTTCAGCTAAATCAAAAGGAGCTCTGTTAGTTTCTGCTACTGATCCTATAAAAAAAATTATAAATATAGGTAATAAAGGTATTATAAATCAAATTGCTTTTTGTGATTCTACATTAACAGTTAAATTTAAACTACCTGTTAAAATTATTACTAGTAATATAGCTGAACTCAAAATTAATTCATAACTTATTAATTGAGCAGTACTTCTAAGTGAACCTAAAAAGGCATATTTAGAATTAGCAGATCAACCTGCTAATAATATACCGTATGTGGATAAAGAAGATACAGCTAACATATATAATATACCTAAGTTAAAATCATTTAATGTTAAACCAGGACCAAATGGTATTACACCATAACCTAACAATGAAAATATTAAAGTTATAATAGGACCAAGAAAGAATAACATCAAATTAGCCTGTGTAGGTGAAACATATTCTTTTAAAAGCAATTTTAAAGCATCAGCAAAAGCTTGTAAAAGTCCAAAATATCCTACCATATTTGGTCCTAATCTTCTTTGCATACTAGCCATTGTTTTTCTTTCTGCTACTGTTACAAAAGCTACACTAAACAAAGCAGGTATAGTAATTAATAATACTTCTAACAGAGATATTAAGGTTGATATATTAAATATCATTTGTAAAATAATAACTAAATACTATATTTATATATATATATAGTAATATATAAATATATAGATTAATTTATATATATAATATGTTAATATTAATTTAATATACTAATAATTCTTATATTTATATATAAATAATTATATAATAATAGTAACAAACATAATGTATATACTTACATTTAAAAATTTTTATCTTAATAATATAAATACTTATATAAAAATTTTATTATTATATAAATAATTACATTAATTTTAATTAGGCAACATATAATAAAAGGAAAGCCATCATAAGAGCAAATAAACCTGTAGCTTCTGCAAAAGCAAATCCTAGTATAGCATATGAAAACAATTGACCTCTTAAAGAAGGATTTCTAGAAACTCCTATTATTAATGCACCGAAAACTATACCAATACCTACACCAGCTCCTATTAAACCTGTAGTAGCTAAACCTGTACCTATTATTTTTGCTGCTTGTATCATTTAATATAATATAAATATTTATAAAGGAATCCTTTATTAAGTTGTATTATATATATAATAACATTTATATAATTTATTTATAAAAATAAATAAATTATATAGATATATAAAGAGATATGGAGGAATCGAACCTCTTATTTATGATCTGCAATCAAAACGTATATCCATATACTACATATCTCTTATTTATAATAAATATTATAATAATGATCATTATTATAAAATAACAAAAATTATTCTATTTTTTCATAAGTAGCTAAGTCAACCAAACTATTTTCAATCAAACTAATTAAAGGAACTATAATTAAAAAATATGAAAAATATATAATTGTAGATATTTGCCCAAATTCAATAAAAGGTGACTCTACATGCTTAGCACCTAATTGCATTAATATTAAAAAATTAGATATAAATATAAAGAAGGCTATTTTACTTAGAGGTTTAAATTGTATACCTTTATATATAGATAAATCAGTAATAGGTATAATTAATAAAATTAAAATAGCAGAAAACATAGCAATTACACCTAATAATTTATTAGGTATTGATCTTAATATAGCATAAAAAGGCAGCAAATATCATTCAGGTACTATAGCAGGAGGAGTTTGCATAGGATTAGCCATAACATAATTCTCACTATCACCTAAAATGTTAGGCATAAAAAACACAAATATTGATAATACAATTATAAATATAAATATAGTAATTAAATCTTTAAAAATAAAATAAGGAGCAAAAGGTAATCTATCATAATTACCTGATATACCTAAAGGATTACTTGATCCTACAGTGTCATGAAGAGCTATTAAATGCATTAATACTAGTGCAACAAGAATAAAAGGTAATACAAAATGCAAAGCAAAAAATCTATTCAAAGTAGCGTTATTAACAGAAAAACCTCCTCAAATAAATTCAACTATATCTTGTCCTACTCAAGGTATAGCACTCATAAGATTAGTAATAACTGTAGCACCTCATAAAGACATTTGTCCATATGGTAAAACGTATCCTAAAAATGCAGTAGCCATCATTAATATAAATATAATAGTACCAATAATTCAAACTATTGTTCTTGGAGCTTTATATGATCCATAATATAAACCTCTACTTATATGTAAGTATACTAAAAAAAAAAATACTGAAGCTGTATTAGAATGTAAATAACGTATTAATCACCCGTTATTTACATCTCGCATTATATGTTCTACTGAATTAAATGCTTCTAAAACACTAGAATTATAATGCATAGCTAAAGTAACACCTGTTACTATTTGTATAGCTAAACAAAATGCTAACAGAGAACCAAAATTTCATAAGTAACTTATATTTGAAGGTTGAGGAGAATCTATTACATAGGAATTCACCATTTTTAATAAAGCATTACTTTTTAATACTCTCATTAAATTTATATTTTAATTTTATAAAAACGTACTTTATTCTTAGAAATAAATATAGTATAAAATGTAAAATTATACATTATATGTATGTATATTTAAATAAAGTTAATTCATTATAGAATATAACATGTTATTATAATATTATATATATAATATTATTTAAATTAATTTAAATAATATATTAATAATACTAAAAATCACACTATATATCATTGTTTATATATACCTAATTTTTATTAATTCTTTTTTAATATAAAACAGACCTAACAATAATAATAATAATAAACTATTATCAATAAAATTTAAATATGGAATTAATATATATAAAACAAAACCTATTAATATATATAAAGCGTAGGATGTTATATTACCAGTACTTAAATTAACAATACTATTACTTAAACTAATTAATCCTTTTTCTAAACCAAAAGGTCCTAATAATTCTATAGAACCTTTATCAATAATTTTAGTTGTTTGACCACCTATACTTAATATAAAACCAATTATATATTTATTATAAAAAAATTCAATTAAAAGTCTTTGATTAAAAAAACTAAATATATTATAACCATATTTAGAAAATTTAAAATAAATTAATAATTTAGATAAAAATTCATTTATAATAAAAGTTAAAGAACTAAATAATAATGTAAATATTAAAGGTAACAATTTAAAAAAAGTAGGCACTGCAAATTCAGTATTTAACATAGTTTCATGTAAAGGATGAATATATATACTATTATCTATAAAAAATCCTGAACCTAAACCTATAAAAATATCTTTTGTTATATAACCAAAAAAAATAGAAAATATAGCTAATATAATTAAAGGTAAATTCATAAAAATATCCCCTTCATGAACCATTTTATAATTAATAGAAGGCCCATTAGGATTAGTTAAAAAAGTTAGATATATAACTTTAACTGAATATAAAGTAGTAAAAATAGCACCTATAACTGCTATAAAATAAGCAGCTGTACCAGAAAAATAAAACTGTCCATACGCAGATTCAATAATAAAATCTTTAGAATAAAATCCAGCCATAAAAGGAAAAGCAATTAAACTCAAAGAAGCTATCAATATGACTGAATATGTAAGAGGTAAAAAGGATTTTAATCCTCCATATTTCCTAAAATCTTGATTATCTGACACTCCATGTATTACAGCTCCAGCACCCAAGAATAATAACCCTTTATAAAAAGCATGATTTACTAAATGAAACAAAGCTATATTATAGTTAGATAAACCTATTGCTATAATCATCATACCTAATTGACTCATAGTAGAATAAGCTATAACTTTTTTAATATCTTGTTGAAATAAACCTATAAGAGAACTAAATAAAGTTGTAATAGATCCTATTCATAAACATAATATTAATACAGTTGAACTATATTCTATTAAAGGTGATGTTCTTATTAATAAGTATACACCTGCTGTAACCATAGTAGCTGCATGAATCAAAGCTGAAACAGGTGTAGGACCTTCCATAGCCATAGGTAACCAAACATGTAATCCTATTTGAGAACTTTTGGCCATAGCTCCTATAAGTAAACAAATACCCACAAGAGATATAATATCTTTATTTAAAAAAGGTGATAATGAAAATACTGTGGAATAATCTATATTACCTATACACCATAATATAATAAATATACCTATTGTTAAAAAACAATCTCCTACTCTATTTGTTAAAAAAGCTGAAATAGAACTCTGATTTGCAGCTATTCTAGTAAATCAAAAATTTACTAAAAGATAAGAACATATACCTACACCTTCTCAACCGACAAACATTAATAAAAAATTATTAGATGTAACTAATATAATCATCATAAAAGTAAATAAACTCAAATAACTAAAAAATCTTTGATTATGTGGATCATTACTCATATATCCTATTGAATATATATGTACTAATGAAGATATTATTAACACAGGTATAAGCATAGATACTGTCAAAGAATCAAAATAAAATCCTCATGGAATATTTAAAGATTCAGAATCTACCCATCTAAATATTTGTATTAATACAGGTATATTATTTATACCTACTTCAATAAAAATAATTATAGTCAATAATGTAGTTGTTATTACCGAACCGCAGGTTATCATTTGAGCACCTTGAACTCCAATTTTACGACCTATAAATCCAGATAGTATAGCTCCTAATAAAGGTAAAACTATAATAGCTAAATACATTAATTATATTCTATTGCAACACTTCCTCTTAATCTATAAAAAGCTACAAGAATACCTAAACCTATAGCTGATTCAGCTCCAGCTATAGCTATAATATATATAGCATAAGTTTGACCTAATATATCATCAAAGCTAAGAGAACTTACCAATATCAAGAATGTAACAGCCAATAACATTATTTCAATTGAAATAAGCATCAGTATTATATTCTTTCTATTTAACACGAATCCTAAAATTCCTATCATAAAAAGTATTAAAGATAAATTCATATATATATATAATATAATATTGTACTTTATAAAAATTTTTTAAATTATTGTTCTTGTAATCAATAAAGATATTTTTCTATAGATACTGATTCAATAACTATAGGCATAGAACTATGTAATATTCCGCATATTTCTGAACATTGACCATAAAATGTACCTTCTCTATTAATAAATAAAGAAACTTGGTTTAATCTTCCTGGGAAAGCATCGCATTTAATACCCAAAGCAGGACAAGCAAAAGAATGTATAACATCAGCAGCCGTTATAATAAATCTTATATGTGTTAATTCAGGTAAAATTACTTTATTATCAACTTCTAACATTCTTAATCCACCTTCTTCTAAATCAGATTCAGGTATTATATAGGAATCAAATTCTACAAAATCTCCATCGTTATTTAAAAAATCAGGATATTGGTAACTTCAATACCATTGATGACCTTCTGCTAATATTGACATAGCTGGATCAGTTACTTCATCCATTAAATATAATAACTTAAAAGAAGGAAAAGCTATAAGTATTAGTATTAATGCAGGTGTAATAGTTCATATTAATTCTATTAAAGTACCATGATTTATATATTTGTGTGAAATAAGGGATTTTTTATTAGTATAATTTTTAATAATAGAAACTAATATTCATCCTACTCCGAATAATATAATTACTAAATAAAACATTATATTATCATGCAATTCCTCTAGTCCTTCCATTTGAGGTGTAGCACTATCTTGAAAATATATACCTCATGGACGAGGTGTATCATTAAAATCGAATTTATAATATTTATTAAACATTTATTTTTAATTTAAATAATTTCCGTTATATAAATTCTATAACTCGAAGTTTATATTTTTTACTAATTATTTTAGATAAAATATATCTTACATATAACATTTTTTCTTAGTTATATATATATATTTTTTATATTTAAAAGTATTAAATTTATAACAGGAACCTATAAATAGTGTGTTTAAAATATAAATGGACATATATAACAATATTTACATATATATATATTGTTATTTCAGGAAAAAATATAGCAATAAAAATTATATAATAAAATTAAAAATTAATATAAGTAACAAATTAAAATAAATTAACAGATTGTAAAGGTAAACTTACAAAAGCATGAGGCTTAGGTGGACTATTTAAACATCATTCTATTGAATTATTAGATCTATTTAAAAGAATTTGAAATACATCACTATAAAATTGAGGGACTAGTCAAGGATATTTTGATGTAGCTTTACCTTCAACTAACTGTTTATATACAATATATATAAATAATAAAGTAGCTATTAATGAAACAATAGAACCAAAACTACTTACTATATTTCAACCTGCATAAGCATCAGGATAATCACTAATTCTTCTAGGCATTCCTTGTAAACCTAAAAAGTGTTGAGGGAAAAATGTTAAATTTACTCCTAGAAATAAAATTCAAAAATGAACTTTAGATAATAGAATATTATAATCTAATCCTAATATTTTAGGTATTCAAAAATATCATGCACTAAATAGTGCAAAAACTGCACCCATAGATAAGACATAATGAAAATGAGCAACAACATAATAAGTATCATGGAAAGCAATATCAAGTGAAGCATTTGCTAAAACAACTCCACTTAATCCACCTATGGTAAACATAAATACAAAACCTAAAGCAAATAACATAGAAGGTGTTAATTGTACAGATCCTCCATAACATGTAGCTAATCAACTAAATATTTTTATACCTGTAGGGACTGCAATTATTAATGTAGCAGCTGTAAAATAAGCACGTGTATCTACATCTAAACCTACTGTATACATGTGATGAGATCATACTACAAAACCCAAAATACCTATAGACATCATAGCATATACCATACCAAGATAACCAAATACACTTTTATTAGAATTAGCTGAGATTGTAGTACTAATAATACCAAAACCTGGTATTATTAAAATATAAACCTCTGGATGACCAAAAAATCAAAAAAGATGTTGGTATAATATAGGATCACCTCCCCCTGCTGTTTCAAAAAAGGATGTATTGAAATTTCTATCAGTTAAAACCATAGTTATTCCACCAGCTAATACCGGTAATGATAATAATAATAATACAGCTGTTACTATTACAGCTCAACCAAATAAGGCTAATTTATGTAATTTTATTCCTGGACTTCTCATATTTAATATTGTAGTTATAAAATTTATGGCACCTAATAAACTACTTATACCAGCTAAATGTAAACCAAATATAGCCAAATCTACACTTGGCCCACTATGACTTTGTATACCTGACAATGGAGGATATAGTGTTCAACCTGTACCTGCTCCATTTTCTATTACACTTGCAAATAAGAATAAAATCAAACTAGGTGGTAACAATCAAAAACTGATATTGTTTAATCTGGGGAATGCCATATCTGGTCCTCCTATTAATAATGGTAATAAAAAGTTACCAAATCCTCCTATTAATGCTGGCATAACCATAAAAAAAATCATAATTATTGCATGCGCAGTAATTATACTATTATATAGTTGGTTATCCCCTATATATTGTATACCTGGTCCAGATAATTCTAATCTTATTAAAACAGAAAATGCTGTCCCTATCAAACCAGAAAATAAAGCAAATATTAAATATAATGTTCCTATGTCTTTGGCATTTGAAGACAAGAATCATCTTTCTTTTCATAAACTTATAGATGATTCTTTTATTTCTTGTTCTTTAGGATAATAGACTGAGTATTGTTTATTAAGTTTAATAACTTCACAACTAGAACTTGAGTAAGAATAAATATAGGAAATAGGTATAAGATTATTATAGTAATACTACATTAATTTATTAATGAAAGCACATTGTTAATATAATAAATATATATACGTAGAATATATATATGTAATATACATATATAATATAATTAATCTTATCCAAGATTTGAACTCAGATCTAAATATTAGAAGTATTCTGCTCTACCATTGAGCTAATAAGATTATATAATTTATTAATATAGAATATTCTATATTAATAAATTTAATACAAATTTTTTATTGAAATATTATTTTGAATAGTTTCTATACTTAAGGCTTTTTTACCTAGTTCAAAAGCAAATCCTAAAGTTAAAATCAAAAAGAAAACTAACATTATTAATAAACCATATATATCATTACTATAAGCACTCACAACATAAGGATAAACTAAAAGAATTTCTAAATCAAAAAGTAAAAACAGCAAAGCAAAAATGAAAAAAGATATACTGAATTGTGTTCTATTTTGGCCTAGAAATGAATGAAAACCACATTCAAAAACACTATCTTTTTCTTTGTAAGGATTATGATAAGCAAATATTAAATTAACTACTAATAAAATAAGCGTTAATAAAGGTATAAAAACAAAAAAAAAAGTAGTACTAGTCATTTATATATTAAAAATCAAAAGTGCTAATATATTAGCTATACTTAATCATTCTTGTGGCATAAGCATAAATAAAATTATTATTAAAGTTAATGTAGAAATAGTAAAAGTTAAAGAACTAGACAATCTAAAAATATTATTATCTTTGATTATAGAAAGATTAATATTATTTTTCTCTGATATATATTCAGTATAAAATATTTTAAATTTATATTCTGGTTCATCAAAAAAAACTTGTTTTATTATGCCTAAATAATAAACAGCACCTATAACACTAGTTAGTATAGCAATTAAAGTTATAAAAATATAACCATTATCTATAGCAGCGCTTAAAACCATCTGTTTTGCAAAAAATCCTATTAAAGGAGGTATACCTATAAAAGAAAAAATTGTTAATGCTAAACTAATAGCCAATATAGGATTAATATAAAAATAACCTTTTATTTGACTAATTAATTGTATTGGTGAGTTATCTTTATCTTTTAATTTATTATATTCTATATTATTATATACATAATAAAAAAGAGAATATCCTATACTAATTAATATAATAAAAGCATTCAAGTTAGTTAGAGAATATTGCATTATATAAAAAATAAAAGCTTGTATAGATTCCACACTGTTAATACTTAAAGCTAATAATATAAAACCAACATGTGATATAGTACTATATGCATATAATTTTTTTATTCTAAATTGAGTTAAACCTGCTATTGTACCTATTATTAATGATAATAAAGAACTAACTAGTAAACCATAAATTCAGGTAAATTCGTAAATAAAAAAATAATTACTAGTATAATGTATTAATTCTAATAGAAATATAAAAATTGATATCTTTGCTACAATAGCAACGAATGTTGTTACTATTGTAGGTACACCATCATATACATCGGGAGATCAAAAATGAAAAGGTGCAGCTGATACCTTAAATAAAAACCCTATTGATATTATTAATAAAGAAAAGTTGATATAATAAGATTTATATCAATATAAAATATTCGAATTGTCATATACCATATCTGATATATTAGATATTATATATAAATTATCAAGACTTGTTGTACCTGAATTAGTATATAACAAACTTGCACCTAGAAGTATAAAACAAGAAGATAAACTACCTAGTAAAAAATAAGTAAGACCACTTGTAGTTGCTAATTCTGAATTTCTATATAACGTAGATAGTAAATATAATCCATAACTTTGTAATTCTATAGATAAAAAGATAGAAACAAGATCACTACTAGATATCAATAAAACGCCTCCTATTATTATAAACAAAATAATTAATGGAAATTCCATTATATTAAACTCTTCCCCTTTTTTTTCCTCTATTTTAAAATTAGGTATACTTTTATTTATTATATGCTCTATATCATAAAAAATTTTTCTAGGATAAAATGCAGTTAATTGTAGAATTATAGCACTTATAATATATATAAATATATTAAATATATGTGTATTAGCTGTAATATGAAATAAACCTCCGTATAAGCTTATACCTTTATCTAAGTACAAAATATATAAACTTTCCATACCTAATAAAGAAGAAATTATTAAAATAATAATAGATAACCTTGAATAAAAAATTGATTTTTCTCGTTTTAATGTAACGGCATTAGATAATAATAATATTAAAATAGAGTATATTAACATTAATATATTAATTATTAAGATAAATATAATTAAGCCAAGAGAGAAATTTGAATTCTCATTATTAACGCATGAAATTAATGTTCTAACCAATTAAACTATCTTGGCTATTTGCTATTTAAAGGAGGATACTCTGATTTGAACAGAAGATTAACTATTCCACATATAGTTGTTCTACCTTTGAACTATACCCACCTAAATTACTTTATTTACAAATTTTGTAAATATAAGTTTTATGTAATATATAAATATTACAAGCCAATAAGGAAATTAGGATTATTAATTTATAAAATTATTGTTCTATCCTAAACCTATACTAGCTATATTATATACTATATCTAATATAACATATAAATTGTTATTCCGGGATGATTCGAACATCCAATGTTAGATACCAAAAATCTATGACTTGCCTATTAGTCTACGAAATATAAATTTTTAAAACTTATAATCTTATAACAACCTTCAGCATCAATTAAACCTGTCACTCAATTAAGGTTTAATTTACATTAATTATTTATAACTTTTATACTTTTTTATTTTTTATACAAAATATTTATATTAATATATATTAATTATATTTAATCCTCGATTGAGAATTACGGATAATAAGACTTGAACTTATATAGTTTTCACTATTCCATCCTAAGCGGAACCTGTCTCCCTATTCCAGCATATCCGTTATATTTGCTCAAGATAAGACTCGAACTTACAACCTAAAAATCTTCAGTTTTCCGCTCTACCTATTGAGCTTCTTGAGCTGTAATTTATATTATATATAGGATATATGGAGAAACTAGGACTCGAACCTAGAAAAACAATGTGCAAGATTATAGTGTTACCTAATTATACTATTTCCCCTTTTTTTTATAATACTTTGTAGAATCAGCCGAATTTGAATCGTCATAAATCGAATGGAAAATGGCAAATTTTCCTATTAATCTATTACTGTTATTTTATTATTTATTTTTTAACTTTTTTCTTTATTTCCTTAAATATTTTTATATCAGGATCTCATTCTATTTTAAATTGTTCATAAGAACTATAATTATATTGATTCTGTTTTCATATAGTTAATAAAACTTATGTTTACTTTTATTATGATACTTAATATAAACACTATCAAGTTTTGATACTATAGATTTTATATCTAATTTAATACTACCTAATATACCTTTTTTGGTACAACTGTTTCTCCTATACAAGTTATATTACTAATATTAGTAGACAAATATTCAATAGGAATATTACTAGCTCTAATAGTCATATCTTCACTTATAAACGAACCTGATGTAAACGAACCTGATGAATATAATATAAAATCACCTGGTGATTGTCAAGGATTATGTGTATACTGTACATAACTACTATTAGAATTTTGAACTAATTCATGAGAATGATAAGACATAGAACTTACAGAAGTATTTACTGCATAATCTGCAGTATAATATATATCTTCAAGGGACACATTATACATAGTTATATGAATATGTACTCCAAATCCAGGTATAAAGTATACATTTTCAATATAATCTTCATTAAGTTGACAATAAACCACGTTACCTAAATAACCACTTAATAATATATATATATAATACTGAAATACAAATAAAAACATTCAACTCAAAAAATTTAACAAAACATTTAAATTTAATAAAAAGAGACAATATTATCTGATTTATATTATAAACCCTTTATACTAAGGTTACAAATATAATATTCGGATTAATCTTAATCTTAATAATATATTTATAAAAAATCTTTTTTTTATATAATATAAATATCCAAAGAGGGATTTGAACCCACACGACTTACGTCACTTAATTTTAAGTTAAATCTGTCTTCCTATTTCAGCATTTGGATTATATATAAACTATAAGGCCAGAATGACTTGAACATTCATAATAGCTATTATGAGCAGCTTGCTTTACCTATTAAGCTATAGCCTTTTTTAATACGGACAAAGGATTTGCACCTTTATATATTGGTCATGAGCCAATTATGTTACTATTACATCAATCCGCATATATAGTTAGACTCAAGGGGAATTCGAATCCCCGCCTTTAACGATGAAAACGTTATGTCTTAACCTCTTGACTATTGAGCCTATATATAGCCCAGTGTAAGTATTGCACTTACTTCTTTCGATTACAAAACGAATACATTTCTTTTATGTTAACTAGGCTATTATTAATTTATAATAGTATGTACATGCATAAGTAAATAATTTAGTATATAATAAAATTAGTACTTTATACATAAAAAAATTAAAATTCTTACAATTAAAGCCTATTTATATAATTATAAATATAATTATAATTTGTAGTATTATACTACATATATTGTAGATTATCTTAAGGTAAGTTTCATATCTATATGCATTCAACATTTATATATAACTAACTTAGCTTTCCTGCCGTGCCTACATATTTAAATATAAATAAACTTTTATTTTATAAAATATAGACAACAGGTAAACCATAGGTTAATTTTCCCAACTCCTTTCGTACGAAAGGAAAATCCTTATTTTAATCTAATTTCCTCTAGAAGATAGAAACCATACTGTCTCACGACGTATTTAACCCAGCTCGTGTAGCTCTTTAATCGACGAACAGTCGAACCCTTCATAACTTCTGCATTCATGTGGATGAGCTAAGCCGACATCGAGGTGCCAAACTGCGTCCTCAATTTGTACTCTCTGACGCAATTAGCCTGTTCATTTTTATAAATATCTATTATATAATAGATATAACCATATTTCACAAACGGTTAAGACTATTTATTCATCTTATATATATCATGTCTAATTATACTTTTAATATAAAAATTATATAATTTTTATATTATAAAGATATTAATTATTTACTACTTATTCAACCTTTAATACCAAAAGATCCATTACGTGTTTTAGAATTTAATTTTGTATATTGTATATTAGGTTTTAAGTATCCTCTCAATATAACTGTTGATAACCCTTTATAGGAAGAATCTATGTTTTTAAGATTACCTTTATATTTAAATTTGAAAATAGATTTTGATGCAGTACGACGTTTTGACAGTCTACCTTTGGCTTCTAATCTTAATCCATTTATTTCTTTATATTTTAAACTATTTAAAAATAAATCTACAAAATTATTCGTTTCTATTTTTTTATTTAATGATAACAAATTATATAAATATATATTTATATAATCTTTATTAAAAAATAATATTTTTCTATTTAGTTCTTTTTTTAAAGAACTAGTTAAAGTGACTTTATATAAAGATGATATTTTAATTATTTTAAAACATTTTTTTAACACTTTTATTATATAATTTTTATTTCTTCTTAATTTCAATGCTATTAATTCTGTTAAAATGTCACTATTTAGATGTACATATTTTAAGTTTATTATATTAAATTCTATATCTTTATCATAAATTTTTTTTATAATATTACTTAATTTACACAAATATGTATCTTCAAATTTTGACTTATTAAAATGAAGTAGTTGTCTAATATAAATTGTCAAAATTTCTTTTTCCAATGATTTTTTTATAAAATCTTTATAACGTTTATCTTCATATGAATATATATTATTATACATCATATCATAAGATATTAAATACTTTTCTTTCTCTATTAACCCCGTAATTTTAAAATTTTGTTTTTCAATTAACTTTACTCTTTCTTTCAGCTCTTTTAATATTTTAATATTATCTAATTTATTCATAAGATATTTTTTTTGTCTATTATATATATATATAGTTATTATAACTTTAGAATTAGTATGTTTAATTTCTGCTTTACTTACAAATATATTTAATATAGATAATCTTCTAAATCTGATAGGTATATTTTTTTTATTTATTTTTTTTTGTTCTTTATAATTATATAAATTAAAATAACCTTTTATTATATTAAATAATATACTATCTTTTGTTGAAAAATATTTAGTAATATTTTTATCATATGAATAAATACTATTTATTCATTCTTTATTGGAGGGAGAAAAATATTTAATTAAATTTGTATTATAATTATAATACAAATTTAATTTTAAAGGTACTGTTCTATTATTAAACATTTTCTTTTTAAATATATTAGTATTATTATAATTATTTAATAAAGATTCCTTTATAATATTAAATTTATATTTAGTAGTTTGCATTTTTTTTTTGAATATTAATTATAATACAGATATATATACTAAATACTAGTATATTTTATATCTAACATATATATATAGATGCTGGGTTTATATGAATTTATATATATATATAAATATACCTATATATAAATATTCATAGTCGTTGAACGTTCTTACTATTAATTATTGTAAAACTATAGTAAGTTTCGCTTCAAGTACACCTATTAAATACATAAATATTATTAAAGTTATTCTTGAAATTTACCCAATAAATTACCAATTATTTAATAAATATTGGAGGACTAACATCCCTAGCGTAGCTTTTTCAATAATACAAGACCTTTCCTTTATGCATCTTGTGATCATATGCCCCGCTTACGCGACTGTAAGATATGTAAATCAAACAGCAAAGCAAGATTAAGCCATTAAACTTTATAAGTAAATATCATTATCATTATATGTATATATAATAACTAAAAAGTATTATTAATAAAATTAATACTTTAATTACAACTATTTTCCTTATAATTAAAATCTTACCTAAAATAAAATAATGACTCTAACTTAATAGAATAATAACAGAATTGATTAATATTAATCAATAACAATAATAAAATTATTAATTTTACAATATTTGGATATACCCAGGTACTTTTTATGGGATCTGTGCCCCGCATAAACTGTCTCCTAATAAATGTACCTCTAATATTAAGACTAATTCAAATTAATTTATAATATAAATTATTATGTTACATATGTATATATAACCTTATATTAGCCATTTTAATAGGTACTTATAGTATAATTCCTATATAAAAGATATGACAAATTAAAAAAAGGTGTTTCAATTATATCTAACCAATTACCTTATACACTATATATAAATTATATCATAACTAATTATTAGTAACAGTAAAGCTGCATAGGGTCTTCTCGTCTATCTAGAGGTAAACTGTATCTGCACAGTTATTCCAATTTCACTGAGTCAATCATTGAGACAGCTGTTGTATCGTTAAATCATTCATGCAAGACCGCATTTAACGGCCAGGGTATTCCGCTACCTTAGGACCCTTATAGGTAAGGCCGCCATTAATCGTTGGTTTCATCTTAATTTAATTTACTAAATAAATTAAATTAATTAGTTATATAACCGACATTGGGCAGAATTCACACTTAATACTTTGATTTCTTATCTTTTGCAAAGTGCTTTGTTTTAATTAAACAGTCGTACAACACTATTCTATGCCTCCTTTTTTTTATTATAAACATAATATTAATAAAAAATGGTACCCCTTATTCCAAAGTTACGGTGGTCAATTTGCCGAGTTCCTTAATGATTGTTAGCTCAAACGCCTTCGTATTTTCTACTTGTTTACTTGAGATAGTATTTAGGTACGGTCCATATAATATATAGTTATTGCTATCTCCTGAACCTTATTAAGTTTAAGTGAATGTATATAAATAATGTACGTAAATACGAATATTATTGTTATACATATATATAAGGTTAAACAATAACGAGTTAAACTCATCGATTATAAAAAACATATACCATTAGGCTATTAATCTTAGAGGCCGTTACTTTAATTAAATACCATAAACTTAAGGCGAGGATGAAAACATCCTTTTCGTTACTCATGTCAGCATTATCACTTGGATTATTTAACATAATTTATTAAAAATAAATTATCTAATATTTATCCAATGTTCCACTACCCCATATAAAAATTATTATTTTATAATTTTATAATATGTACAAGGTATCGGTATATTGTTTTAGATCCGTTAAATTTTAGGTGCTTCTATGAAAATTTTAACATATATACTAAATCAGTGCTCTATTACGAGATCTTCAAAAAAAAATGGCTGCTTCTAAGCCTATTTCCTGATTGTATTACATAAATACTTCCTTTATTTCACTTAACAATAATTTTGGAACCTTATTAACTCTTGTTCAGGGCTGTTTCCCTTTAGACATACAACCTTATCGTACTATGTCCGATTTTTCAATATTCATCATTACCCTTCCGAGTGCAAATACTCGCCGATAAAATCTTTACGATTCCCCGATATATACAAGCTATTTTTTTTTATTGTATGAGATCACAGTTCTGTACCTACTATGATGTTATTTGAACAACCTACTTATATAGATTTCGTGGAAAACCAGCTATCCTAGTCAGTTTTGTCTTTCACTTACTTACCATAATTCTTCGGATATCTTTACAACGATAACCCGTTCGGACTTTTTAATCCTGATTATAGTAAAATCACTAGGTTTCGGGTCTAATATTAGATACTTATTCATTGTATTATAATTGGTTTATCTAGGCAAATTGCTCGCATCTAATCTTAACTTGCTGACCCATTATGCAAAAGGTACGCTCTCATTCATTATTTTGAATTTATTATTTGAGCTGCTTATAAAACTACTATTTCAATCCTTTCCCTCACGGTACTAGTCACTATTGCTTATATATTATATTATAGTCTTAGAGGAAGGTTCCCCTACATTATTATTATAATGAGAATAATTCAAACAGATTTTTTTCCGTTTTACTTCTTATATTTCATATTATTTTTTTAATATAAACTTTTATATTAAATAATAAAAATAGACTCTTCTACTTTAATTCACATTAATTATAGAATCTCGTTTGATTTATTTTTTCTGAAGTTAATAAGATATTTCAATTCACTTCGTCTATTATTAAAAAATTTATCTAAGAGTTCATTTATTAAACATAAATACTAAGTTATCTCTCTCTAATATATAGCTATGTATTCATAATAGTTTCTTTTTATACTTTTCTATAGTAAATATTTACCATAGAAAAAAAAAATTCATATCAATGTACACTAATAATATAATTATATATATAGAATATATTCGTATTATTATATATTCTCAGACCATAAGGATTTGAACCTTAAAAAGTCTCCTACCCAAAAGGAGCGTCTCACCACCTGACTCTGATCTGTTTGTTATTAATTATTCATATTGAAAGAAGTAGAATTTAAATAAGTATTATAAAAATAAATTTTATTTTTATATAATTTACCTGATTTTACATATCTTTGTACGGTAGTATTTGGTATATTATAGAACTGAGATGTTTTTTTAGTATTATATAATACTTTAATCAATTTATGATTACAATCGTAAACTCAAATTCTGTTATCTTTAATTTCAGATTAAAAAAAACTCATTATAAGTCATATCTTTATTTAAAACTCTACGTATAGTACTACTATAAACACAAAAATATTTAGCAGCTTTCCTTATACTAGAAAATTCATTTATAAGATTATTAAAATTATTGTTAAGTCTTAATATTTATGCCTATACTACTTAACAATAATTTTAATTTAGTTTCAAGTCTCATACTGGACATGGTGTAAGTTTTATTAGATAGTTTACGAGATATTCCTATTTTTCTTCTCGTTTTATAAGTATGATGTTTGTCAAATAAATGATGACGTACTCCTGTAGTACTTATTTTAATTTTATGTTTTGTTTTAAAATATCAAGATAATATTGTTCTTTCTCTATCAACAAATCTTTTTCACAATACTCAAGTATATCTACACTAAAGTTAGGATGGCCATATTTTAAGAATGCGTTGTATATAATACTTGTTCTAGTGCTTAACTTGCTAGAACAAGCATTGCATTTTTCTAGTAATATATACTAAGTCTACTAGTTAAATTTATACTTGACCCTACATAACTTTTACCCGTAATTATGTTATTTCAACGATATATACCACTTTTATTGTTATTATCACTATAGATTAGAGATTTATATTTAAGGGCATTATTATAAGATATAATAGGGACGATATTAATATTTTTATTATTATCTGCATTATTATATGTAACTACATAAACTACTTGTAATTTTGCATTGTTGTTTTTCATGATTTATAATTATATATAGTTATAAAAAGAGGCAATTTCCTCTAAAAGTGAAGGTACTAATATACCAACAGTACGATCTGGATTACCACTATAAACATATTTACTATTTAATAGTACAGAGAATAGGGGATTCGAACCCATGGGAAAATAAAATTTCCTTCTAGTCTCAAGCTAGATACAATCAACCACTCTGTCAATTCTCTTATAAATCCTATTAATTATCTTATAAACTTGATTTTTACCTCATTAAATGCACGTTTTTTTTGATTCCTCAGAGACTTGAACTCCGAACATATTCTTATCAAAAATACACTTTACCATTAAGCTAAGGAATCTATTTTATCTATTATATTTACATACTATAAATTAGTCATATTTTAACTAACTACTATAACTTACATTCTTATAATACAACTACAATTATAATTATAACAAGAGTATTCAGACTCGAACTGAAAACAAGAAATTTGAAGTTTCCGATTTTTACCTATTAAACTATACTCTTAGTCGGAAAATAAGAGATTCGAACTCTTAAATATATTACATATATCTAAATATTTTTAATATTAAAAGATGCATACCTAATTCTATTCATTATTTACTTAATCCTACAAATTTTTTTCAAGTCTTCCTTTGTTAAGTGAGCTTTATTTTTTACTAATTCTATTGCTTTACAGAAGTCTTGAAAATCTAAATATTTTATTCCTTCTATTTTGTATTTATTAAAAAGAGGAATTATTTTTTTGTTTATATCCTCAAATTTAGTAACTACTAAATCTACCATATTTTCATTAGAACGTTTAAAAACTTTACCACACTCTAAAGTACTTACTAAACTATTCATTAATAGTTTATCTCTAAAATGTTGGCTTACCAATACTTGTAATTTTACATAATAATCTATTTTATTAGACTTAGATTTGTAAATAGCTATATAAAAGCAACCATCTCCTGTAAAAAATCCTACTATTCAATTACAGTTTATGTTTATAGAAAGATTAATCTTAGGCCTATTTATTTTAATTACTTTTGGAAAATAAATTTTTAACTTATCTGAAAGTTTCTTATTTAAAGAAGCTCTTAAATTAATAATTTTCATCAGATCATCTTTATTTAAATGTTCGCTTTTATTCATTAATTTTACAATATTACTTCATAAAATAAAATCACTTTGTTTTTGAGTAATTAAAGGATATTTATCAAAATGAGGTACTATTATACTTATTAATTCATTTACAGTGCAAACTTGATATGTTATGATATTATTATTTATTTTATGAATATAACCAATATCATTATAAAATGATTTAACTTGTAAAAGTAAATCCATATCTCTACTATGTAATTTTATTTGAAAACATCTTTGTACTCTTCATCCTACTTTATATTGCTTATTTTTAGTAAGTCTTATGAAAAAACATCCTTCAGCATCTATAAAATCTGTTACCCAATAGGGATTTAATTTAAATTTTTTATTATTCATATTTTATTTTATATATTAACACTACTAAAAAGAGACAAAATTTATCTAAAAATAATAAAATATAAAAAAACTTTATATTTTATTATTACAGTACATATCTTTAATAATTACTACGGAAAAAAGATGATTCGAACATCTAGGTGTTAAAAACACAATATTTTAGCAGATATTTTACCCTACCTATGGCAACTTTCCCTTTTATAATTTATCGGAAAAGAGGTGATTCGAACACCTAGTGCTTATTGCACAATATTTAGTAGATATCTTGCTCTGCCTATAGCGACTCTTCCTATTATATATTGGGTCTTCAATCAGTTACTTACTGTAACAATAATAGTTTTTATCTTATTAATTTTTTTATCTATCTCTTACTAAATCAATATACGGTAAATATCTACACTTGGGTATATCATTAAATGTATTTAGATAAGATATTAATCTGTAATTAAATTTAAACATGGCCAATAAATAGCAATACAATCTAAAATCTAAAGGTGATATAATATGTGCTTTTTGAGAACTTCCTCTTCCAACATTTGTATCAAAACCATTTATATGAGAGAATATATTCTTAATATCTATATAATTACCTCCTTTTATAATGTATAAGGTATATTTATTATGATTTGAAAAATCAGATAAAGGATTATTTAAATAAGATACAAAATCCTCTGCATTAGTTTCTAAATATTTTACGGTAGATGGTTCATTAATTTTTATATAATTAACCTTTTCTAACGTACTTGTGGGATAAATAGCTACAATATTCAATTTCTCAATTTCCATAAAATTTAAATTTTTAGCTAATTCAAATAAATCTATTTATTGATCTTCTCTTACAATCATAATCTTACCAATTAAATCATCTTCTCAATTTTGCCTAGACAAATTTAATAAAGTATTTTTCCTGGCAATATTTAATTGAATAAAATTTTCCACCTCATCTCTTTCAATTAATAAAATGGACTTGCCAAAGATTTTTTCAATAAACTCTATGTTATCAAAACTAAAATTTATACTATAATGATTAACATAAAATAATCATTTCAAACATACTTGCACTTTTCTATGAGTAAAAATAGCTTCTTTCTCTAAACCTTTAGCATTAACAACATAATAATAATATTTTTCCTATGGAGACCATTCCGCATAAGGATTAATAATAGGAGGAAAATATCTAAAATAAAGGGAATCAATACCTGAATCAAAATCATTATCACTAAAATGAGGGTATTGATCCTCTCCTTCAGGTTTGTCTTCACACAAAGGAACCTTCCCCCAATAACCACTTAATATTATATATAATATTAAAACATGAACAAAAACACTCAACTTGAATAATTTAACTCTATAAAAATTAACAAACATTTAAAAAATCATGATTACATTTTTGCCAATAATCTAATGTATTTATTAAAAAAATTTTAACATTTTGAGCATTATTATAATATCTATTCATAACTAAAATATATAAACTTAATAAAAAAGAGACAATATTCTCTATTCTCTAATAATATATTTATAAAAAATATATATTTATATAATATATATTTATATAATATAAATATCCAAAGAGGTATTGGTATTCACCCTACCTATAGTAATCTTTCCATTATAATAGCAATTAACGAGTTAGATCGGCTACGATCCGATATCTACTCGCTTGACAAGCGAGTCCTTTACCTATTAAGATTACTAACCCTATTATTATATTAATACGTATAGAATTTAAATTTTTCAATTTTGTTTAAATTACAATTTGTTCTAATACGTGGGGTAATATCTAATTTTACAAATATTTGTTCATTTTAGATTTTATTTCTCGTATTTCTTCCAAACCTTCTAATGTAAGATGAGCACCTTTATTAACTAATTCCGCCACTTTACAGAAATATTCAAAGTCTAAATATTTTACTCCTTCTATTTTATATTCATTAAACAAAGGAATAATTTTATCATAAATATCGTTAAAATTAGATACTATTAAATCTACAATTGCTTTATTAGAATAAATGTTACCACATCCTAAGACTTTTATTAAATGATTCATTAGCAATGAATCCCTGTTGTGTTGTGAAATAGATACTCGTAGTTTTACGGAGTAACCATTTTTATACCCTTTATCTTTAGAAATATTGATAGAAAAACAGCCATCTCCTGATGTGAATCCTGCTATTCAGTTGTAGTCTATATTTTTAGGTAAAGAAACATTAGATCTTTTTGTACTAATTCCATTAGGAAAAAATGTTTTTAATTCACCTGATAATCCTTTATTTAATGAAGCTCTGTAATTAACAATTTTAACTAGAGATTCTTTTTTCAAATGTTCACCTTTATTCATTAATTCTACTATAATTCTAAATAAAAGAAAGTCACTTTGTTTTTGAGTAATTAAAGGATACTTATCAAAATGAGGTATAATTACTTGTGTTATAGCATTTAATTTAAAAACTCGATAAGAAACTTCATTATTACATATATTAATTTTTCCTTCTTCATTAAAAAAGGATTTTATTTGCATGAGCAAGTCTTTATCTCTAATATTAAGTTTTATTTGTAAGCTTGCCTGAACTTTCCAGCCTATTTTAAAATCTTTCCTTTTAGCTATTCTTATGTGAAAGCAACCTTCAGCATCTACAAAGCCAGTTACTCAATTAGGGTCTAATTTGTGTTTTTTTTTATTCATGATTTCTATTATTATTACTCTTATTCTTTTTATAAAAAGGTCCTTATAAACCTAAAGTATTAATTATACTAATTACAATTTGAATTTAGTTTTAAGTTATTAATTCAATTTAACCAACTCAAAAGGATACATTTAAATGTATTATGGCCAACTGAATTCGAATCAATAATTTTCGTGTGGTAGACGATAGTTTTACCATTAAACTATGGCCATTTTTTATTTTAAATAATTATAAATAATCATATTGTATATATTATTTATTTTATTCTTTCAATGTAAGGTAAATATCTATCTTTGGGTACAAAATTAAATGTGTTTAAATAGGATATATGTTCATAATTAAACTTAAACATTGCCATCAGATAACATGATAATCTAAAATCTAAAGGTGATATAATATGGGATTTCTGAGATCCTCCTCTACCTATATTTACATCAAAGTTATTAATTTTAGTGAATATATTTTTTACATCTATATAACTACCTTCTTTTATAATATATAAAGTATATTTATTATGTTCTAAGAAATCATATGAGGGATTATTTAAAAGAGCAACAAAATCTTCTACGTTAATTTCTAAATATTTAACATTAGATGGTTCTTTAATATTTATATAATTTGTTTTTTCTAATGTGCCTCTAGGATTGATAGCTACAATATTTAATCTATTAATACCCATTAAGTCTAATAGTTTAGCTACTTCAAACAAATCAACTTCTTTATCTTCTCTTATAATTATAATTTTACCTATCAGATTATTAATTTTATCTTTAATTAAATTATTGTTAAGAGTTAAAGTAAAAATTACATCGGATGAATTAATAAAGAAATTAAATTTAGTGAAATTAGTAGAATCAACTATGTTCAAATTTCCAGCGTAGAGAAGAGTTATTAGTTAATAAATCAGTATTTAACATATTGTTAGAATTATAATAATAATAGTTGTTATTGTTATTGTTATTGTTATTGTTATTGTTATTGTTATTGTTATTGTTCATATTATCTGTAAAAAAATTATTAAAAAGAGACAAACTTCTCTAATAAGGTATTTTTTTTATACCTTTAATAATATATTTATTACAGCACACCCGTAGCTAAGAGTAAGAAATGAACTTACAACCTTAATAGCTTCACATTATTTTTAATTAAAAGGGTTTATGACTAATAATTCAATTAATGGTTTCAGAAAACTCTGAAACATTTCTAAAAAATTCAGTATGAATTTTTTCATAATCTTTAATAAAATTAAGCTTTTGTACATTAACATTTTCTAATATTAAAAATTGCTGACTATTAATATATTCCAACATAGAAAAATCCTTTTCTTCACATAACTTTATATTATCTTTTATGAAATAACTAGGAAAGTAATTAATTGAAGAATTTGGATTAAATAATTCGATAAATCTATAAGCAATATTTTTATTATGTTGTTTTATTATTGGATCTGTAATTTTATTAAAACAAAGATCATTCTGATTAAATTCAATTACAGCAGGTATATTTAGAATATTTAATACATCGTCAGATACACTATAATCTACATAATATGTCAATATAATAAATAGTAATATAAAAAGGTATTTAATACATATTAAATAATAGAGGTAATAACTATCTTTTAAGGGTTCCTTACCCAAATAATAGGAAAAATATATATTAGTTAGTTTATCCTTTCTATTATATAAAGCTTTATCATCAAAGCTTTGTTTTAAAACAATTAATACATCTTCGTAATCATAAAAAGGCAAATTTTTTATTAATATAAATGAAGTATTATCTGTATTAACTACACTAATAGTTATTCATATTTTTATATTTTTATTTTTCATTGTTTTCATCTCATCCACTCAAAACTTATGTAAATATAAATGAATTTCACTAAATGAAAAATTAATGTCAATATTAAAAGTTTTTAATTTCATTAATAGTTTTTATAATATAAAATAAAAAGGAGCATAATCCCCTAATGAATGTCATGTAAAGAATAATTATTCTTTAATTATCTTCTATGTCTAGCACTAGGAGTAATTCTATCAACCTTTCTATTATTCAAACGTCTTTCAAATGGATCTTTTGTGTGCAATAATTCCTTAATTTCTGTTTTTAAATCTGT
>WNFW01000226.1_pt1 | contig 34857 bp, 29 predicted proteins | sample 5400131 | NCBI WGS metagenome assembly WNFW01 (sample SAMN13153362, study PRJNA577476) | soil metagenome | isolation source: 20 cm soil or saprolite under grassland replicate 1 | place: USA:California | collected 2016-06-15 | reverse complement strand
CGCTGGTGTGCGGCATGGGCGGGTCGAGCCTCGTCGCCGACGTCCTCGCTGAGACGTTTGGCGTGCGGAGTCTCCACGTACTGGACAGCACCAACCCCGCCGCCGTCCGTGGGGCCGGCGACGAATCCGACCTCGCGCGAACGGCGTTCGTCATCTCCAGCAAGTCGGGCAATACGGTCGAGACGCTTGCGTTCTGCCACTACTTCATGGCGCGGGCCCGCGCCGAGCAGTTCATCGCCATCACGGAGACCGGGAGCGAGCTCGACCGCATCGCGCGCCGGCGGGGCTTCCGCGCGATCATCCCACATCCACCCGGCATCGGTGGCCGCTATGCCGCGCTCACGGCGATCGGCATGGTCCCCGCCTCCCTCGCCGGCATCGACGGCCGGGCGCTGCTCGAGCGGACGCGGACCGTCGACGTTGCAGCGGCACAGGCGATGGGCTTGGGCGTCGCGGACCGGGCGCTGGCCGGCCGGGACAAGTTGTGCCTGAGCCCACCGCCCCGGATCGGCGCGATCGCGGATTGGATCGAGCAGCTCATCGCCGAGAGCTCCGGCAAGGACGGGCGCGGCGTGGTGCCCATCGTACAGGATCCCGCCCGCGGCGCGTTGCCCGACTCGCAAACCGCCGGGCCCGACATGTTCTCCGCCGATCCGCTCGACCTCGGCAGCGAGTTTCTGCGCTGGCAGTACGCCACAGCCGCGTTGTGTCAGCGGCTTGGCGTCAACGCGTTCGATCAGCCCGACGTCGAGGAAGCCAAGCGGCTCGCGCGCGCGGAATTGGACGGTGGGCACGGCGGGGCGCAGCATGCTGCGCCCCTGCGGACCCTGATGCCGGGGCAGCTGCGAAAGCGATCTCGCCCAGGCGACTACCTTGCCATTCTCGCGTACGTCCCACCCACACCCGAAATGCACACAGAGCTCCAGAAGGTGCGGGCCGCCTGGGGCCGTGCCCTGGAATGTGTAACCACGCTCGGGATCGGCCCGCGCTACCTCCACTCGACCGGCCAGCTACACAAAGGCGGCCCCAACACCGGGCTCTTTCTGGTCGTTACCACCGATGTGGACGAGGACGTCGCGATCCCGGAGATGGGCTGGACGTTCGGGGAGCTGCATCGCGCCCAGGCTCGCGGTGACGTGCGCGCCTTGCTTGCACGCGGCCGGCGCGTGGCCCACGTGCATCTCTCGAGCACTGCGGAGCTGTCGCAGCTGATGCCGTGACAGCATTCATCTTTCATCTCATCCCGCACACGCATTGGGATCGCGAGTGGTTCCTCCCGCGCGCCGCCTTTCATGCGCGGCTGGTTTCGATGTTCGACGATCTGCTCGAGCGGCTCCACGCCGATGCCGCGTTCCGCACCTTCCTGCTCGATGGACAGACGGTGCTCGTCGAGGACTACCTGCGTGCGCGTCCGGAGCGGGAGAACGACGTCAAGGCACTCGTCAAGACGGGACGTCTCCAGATCGGACCCTGGTACGTGCTGGCGGACGAGCTGATCCCCTCAGGGGAATCGCTCGTGCGGAATCTCCTGCTGGGCGCGGCGGACGCGGAACGCCTCGGCGGACGATTGGACGTGGTGTACTCGCCGGATGCCTTCGGCCATCCCGCCGCGTTGCCGACGTTGGGCCGCGAATTCGGAATGAAGGTCGGCGTCCTGTGGCGCGGCCTGGGACGTGAGCCGGGACAGGAGCGTGACTTCGTCCGCTGGCGCGGGACGGATGGCAAGGACATCCTGCTCTGGCATCTCCCACCGGATGGGTATGAGATCGGGGCCGGGTTGCCCGGCTCGGGCGCGCGCCTGCCGGACGTCTGGACACAGGTCCGCGCCTCGCTCGTCGAGCGGGCCGCCGGCAAGCACATCCCGCTCTTCATCGGCGCCGATCATCATGCCCCGCACCCCACGCTCGCGCGACTGCGCGATCTGCTCGCCGACCTCGAACCCGCGAGCGCGTTCCGCATATCCCGGCTGGACGAATTCTTCCAGGCCGCTGAAGCCAGTCCGGCGCGCGCGATTGCCGGTGAGCTGCGCTGGTCGTACGGCTATACCTGGACGCTGCAAGGGGTGCACGGCACCCGCGCACCGCTGAAACGCAGGCACGCGCAGGTCGAGCTGTGGTTGGAGCGCCTGGCGGAGCCGCTCGTCGCGTTGGCGCGCAATGCGGGACATCGCGATCGGCGGCCCGTCCTCGAGACGGCGTGGCGGACGTTGGTGCGGACGCAATTCCACGACACCATCGCGGGATGTACGGCGGATGCCGTCGCCGACGCCGCCTCGCACCGGCTCACGGAAGTCGCGGCGTACGCCGCCGAGTTGACGCGGGGAGCACTCCAGGAGCTCGCGGGTCACGATCCCGATGTCGCCCGTGAACGTGCGGAGGGCACGCAGCCGGCGTTGGTGCTGTGGAATCCCGCGGCGCGCCCGCGCGGCGGCGTGACCGTAGCGGACGTCACGCTGTTCCGGCGCGATGTGCTCGTAGGTCCGCCCTCGGAAGGACGCTCACCGCGCCAGGGGCCGGGCTACCGGCCTTTCGCACTTTATGGGCGAGATGGGAAAGCGATCCCCGTGCAAGTTCTGGCGCAGCGCGTGGCGCAGGAGCGCATTGACGCGACGCGGCACTATCCCGATCAGGACGAAGTGGATCAGGTGCGCATCGCGTTTCGTGCGCCGGCGCTGCCCGGCCTGGGGCTCGCGGCGTTGACCAGCGGCGCTGCTGCGCCACTCGGTCGGGGCGAGGACGTGCGCGTACGCGGCCGCTCACTGGAAAACCGCTTCGTCGAGGTTGCCGTCGAGGCGAACGGCGCGATTACACTCGTCGATCGCAAGCGCAACGAGCGTTACGGGGAGCTGCTGCGCCTCGAGGACGGCGGTGATGCAGGCGACGCGTACACCTACTGTCCACCCGTGCGCGACCGCGTGAAGCAGAGTCGTGGTCCCATCACGGTCCGGCGGCTCGCAGCGGGGCCGCTGGTCGGCGCTCTCGAGGCGCGCTGGGAAATGACCCGCGGCATCGACGCCCGATCGATCGTGCAGTTGTACGCCGACAGCCCCATCGTTCGTGTGAGTCTCGAGATCGACAACCGCAATGCTCATCATCGGTTGCGCGCGCGTCTGGCGACCGGTCTCGCCGGGGCGCTGGCTACGGCCGGCACGGCGTTCGGCGCCGTTCCGCGACCGGCGGTCAGCGCCGATCCGGCCGCCTATCCGCGCGAGACACCGGTGCGTACCGCCCCCGCGCAGCGGTTCGTGGCCGCGGCGCGCGCCGGCCGGGGATTGGCGGTGCTCGCGCCGGGCTTTTTCGAATACGAATGGACCGCTGCAGGTGATCTGCTCATCACGCTGCTGCGGGCGGTGGGGGATCTTTCGCGCGGCGACCTCCCGGCTCGTCCGGGCCATGCGGCGTGGCCCACGCCGGTACCCGGCGCGCAATGCATCGGCAAGACCCGCATCGATCTCGCCATAGCACCGGTGAGCGCGGCCGACCTGGAGCGCGGCGACGCCGTGCCGCAGCTGTGGGAGGATGCGTTCCTGCCACCTCACGGTCTGTGGCTGCGGGACGCCGCCACACTCACGGTGGCGCCTGTGGACGTGGACTTGGAGGGCAGCGGACTCGTGTTCTCAGCGCTCAAACCGGCGCAAATCGGATCGCCGATGGTGCTCCGTTGCTACAACGCCACCGACCGCAAGACCGCGGGCGCGTGGCGCTTTGGCAGCGGCGTCAAAACCGCGCATCGCGTGCGCGCCGACGAACGCGAGGCGGTGGCGCTGGTGCTCGAGCAGCGCGGTAACGTCGTGCTATTCGTCGCCGAGCCGCACGAGCTCGTGTCGATTTTGGTGACGTGATGCAGGAACACTCGTTTGCGACCGTGCGATCGGCGCGGTACTTCACGTTGGGCTCGCCCGGCAATGCCGGCGCGGTGTGGTTCGTCTGTCACGGGTACGGGCAGCTCGCGTCACGGTTCCTCGAGCGGTTTCGCCCGCTCGAAGCGGAGCGGCGCTGCATCGTCGCCCCTGAGGGGCTGTCGCGGTTCTACCTCACGGATAATCCGGCCGAACGACGCGTCGGCGCGAGCTGGATGACGCGCGAAGACCGCCTCCACGAGATCGACGATTACGTGCGCTATCTCGATGCGCTGCACGCGAAGCTCGTACCGCAGGGCGCGACGGTGACGGCGCTGGGATTCTCTCAAGGGACGTCGACGGTGTGCCGCTGGGCGGCGCTCGGCTCGGCGCGCATCGATCGTCTGATCGTGTGGGGCGGGGAAGTGCCGCCGGATCTCGACCTGGCACGTGCCGCGCCGCGGCTAAGCGCCGCCCGGCTCACGTTCGTCTACGGCACCCGCGATGAGTTCTTCACGCCGAAGATCGTCGCGGCGACGGAGGCGCGACTCCGCGAGCGAGAGATCCCCTTCGAGCTCACTTCATTCGACGGCGGCCATGAAATCGATGAGGCGACGCTGCGCAGTCTGATCTAGCGCCGCACGCCGGGATCCAGCACGTCGCGCAGCGCATCACCCAAGAGCGTACACGCGATGACGACCAGCACGAGCGCGACTCCCGGCGCCGCGGCGACCCACGGCGCGTTGACGAGGGTGTCCCGGCCCGACGCGATCATGTTTCCCCACGACGGCGTCGGCGGCTGCACGCCGAGGCCCAAGTACGAGAGCCCAGCCTCCAGCATGATCGCGTTGCCCACGCCGAGCGCAGCGGCGACGATCACCGGCGTCAACGCATTGGGGAGAATGTGCCGGGCCAGCACCCGCAGGCGTCGTGCGCCCAGCGCGACGGCGCCTTCGACAAACGGCCGCGCCGCGAGCGCTCGGACCTCGCCATGCACCAGCCGGGCGACTCCCATCCACCCGGTGAGCCCCAGCACCGCGACGACGAGCGCGGTGCTCGGCCGCCACAACGCGGCGAGCAGCAACAACAGCACGACGCGGGGCAGCGCCAGGGCGAAGTCGGTCAGTGCCAGGAGTGCGACGGCGAGCGGGCCGCGCCAATAGCCCGCCACCGCGCCGACGAGCACACCGAGCGCGATCGAGACCAGCACCGCCAGCACCCCGACGCCCATCGAAATCCGCGCACCGTACACCAGCCGCGTCCACACGTCCCGGCCGAACCGATCCGTGCCGATCGGGTGAAACGCCCCGTGGACGTCGGTGGACAGCGGCGGCAGAAACCGGGTCGCGACGATGTCCCGTTGCGCGGCGGGGTCGCCGGTGGTGACGAGCGGGGCGGCGATGGCGCACGCGAGCACGATGAGCAGGACGAGGGCGCCGAACGCGCCGCGCCGGTCCCGGAGCAGTCGGGGGGGCGTCACGTCGCGCGCGTCCGAATCCGCGGATCGAGCCACGCCGCCAACACGTCGGCCAGCATGTTCCCGGCGACGACCAGCACCGCGCTGACCGTGGTCGCGGCCATGACGACGGGATAGTCGCGCGCCTGCACCGCCTCGACCAGCACGCGTCCCACGCCGGGCCAGGCGAACACCGCCTCGACAAAGACCGCACCCGAAAAAAGCGCCGGCAGCGATAGCCCGAGCAGCGTTACGATGGGCGTGAGCGCATTGCGCAGCGCGTGATGGCCGACGACGCGCCGTGGGGTCAGGCCTTTGGCGCGGGCCGTGGTGATGAACGGCTGGCTCAGCGTCTCGAGCATCGCGCCGCGGACGAATCGGGCGGCGCCTCCGATGCCGACCAGCGTCAACGTCGCGAGCGGCAGCGCGAAATGGCGCAGCCGGTCGATGAGCCACGCGCCGCCGCGCAAATAATCCGAGTCGAGTCCGGCTGCGCCAAAGGCGGGCAGCATGCGCGCCCAGTACGTGAAGACGAGGACCAGCATGAGTCCCAGCCAATAGCCCGGCAGCGCGAACAACGTGACGGACGCAATCGACAAGATGGTGTCGGTTCGCGAGCCGCTGCGGGCCGCCTGCACGGCGCCTACCACCAGCCCGATCAGATAGCTGAGCAGGAGGGACGCGGCGACCAACCGGACGGTGGCGGGCCACGCGTCGCCGAGGAGGGCGCGAACCGGCCGTCCCTTCGCGATGCTGTTGCCCCAATCGCCCCGCGCGAAACGACCTAACCACGTGGCGAACTGCGCCGGCAGGGCCTTGTCCAACCCCAATGTCCCGCGCTGCGCTGCGACCTGCTCAGCCGTCGCCGTGGGGCCCAGCATTATGTCGATAGGATCGCCTGGTGCGACGTGCAACAGGAGGAACGTGAGGACAACCACGCCGAGCACGACGGCGAGACCGGCGAGCAGTCGCTGCCCCAGCCTGGCGAACATCGGCGGGAATCTCGCGCCGCATTCCGCGCCCCGCTAGAATCCGTGCGTGTTGCGCGTGCCTGTGCCGATTCTATTTACCGTGGCCCTGCTGTTGGCGAGCGCCTGCGGAGACGAGGCACCGCGCCGCGGCGCGACGATCCTGTTCGCGTCGGGCGCCGATCTGCAGAGCATCAACCCTCTGCTCACCGTGCATCCGCTCGCGCGTCAGGTCCAGCGCTATGTCCTGCTGACGACGTTAGCGCGCTACGATTCGTTGCTGGTACCACGTCCCTATCTCGCGCGCAGCTGGCGTTGGTCGGACGGCGGGGGCACACTGACGTTCCGGTTGCGGACGGACGTGCGCTGGCACGACGGCCCGCCGACCACCGCACGCGACGTCGTCTGGACGCTGCAAGCGGCGCGCGATCCGCGGACCGGTTATCCGCGACTCAACGAGTTGAGCAATCTCACGTCGGTCTCCGCGCCGGACGACTCGACGGTCGCACTCCGGTTCGTGCATCCGGTTGCTTCGGCTGGTTTTCCCGATGTACTCACCGACCTCGCGATTCTCCCGGCGCACCTGCTGGACAGCGTTCCGCCGCAGCGTCTGCGGGACGCCTCCTGGAACGTGCATCCGGTCGGCAACGGCCCGTTCCGGTTCGTCACGCACGAAGCGAATCGCCGCTGGGTGTTTGCGCGGAACGCCGACTTTCCGGCGGACCTGGGCGGTCCCCCGCAGGTCGAGCGGCTGATCGTCGTCGTCGTCGATGAGCCGATGGTGAAGCTCGCAGCGCTGGTCGCCGGCGAGCTCGATTTCGCGGGCGTGAGTCCGCAGCATGCCGCGTTCGTGCGCCGGCATCGTGGCCTCGGCATCCGCGAGTATCCGCAGATCTTCCCATACGGCCTCGTCTTCAACACGCGCCGGCCCCCGTTCGCTGACCCGCGCGCGCGCCTCGCCGCCGCACTGGCGATCGACCGGCAGGAAATCGTCGACGGCTATCTGTTCGGATTCGCCGCCGTTGCGGATGGACCGGTGCCACCGGGGTTGCCGCGCTACGTCCCGCCGCCGCACCTGCGGCCGGCTCCCGACTCGGCGCGGCGCCTCGTCGCCGAGTTGCCGGCGCCACCGCGTTTCGAGCTGCTCACGGTCGGCAGTGGGGAAGCGCCGCTGGAGCAGATGTTGCAGGCCAGGCTCGCCGCCGTGGGATTCGACGTGACGATCCGGCAGCTCGAGCTGTCCGCATTCTTGACCCGAGTCTATGGCGCGCGGCACGACTTCACCGCGGCCGTGATGGGCATCCCCGGCGATCCGGGCCTTGGGTTCCTGCAACCAGTCGGCAATCTGACGGGGATTCCGGTGCCGGCCGACCCGGTCGCCGCTCAGCGACTGTTCGCCGAACGAATGCCCGTGGTGTGGCTGTATCACGCCCGCGGCGTCCAGGCGATGAACCAGCGCGTCCAGGGCGTGCGCATGGATCTGCGCGGCGAGCTGCCCACGGTTGCAGCCTGGCATGTCATGCCATGAAACGCCGCGAGCTGCCAGCCTCGTTTTTCGCGAGCGCCCCGATGCGGCTCGACTTCGCCGGCGGTTGGACGGACGTGCCGCCGTTCTCCGCGCGCGAAGGCGGTGTCGTGGTCAACGCCGCGATCGGGTTGCGCGCCCACGTGGAGCTGCAGTTGGGCGGCGCGCTGCTGCGGCTCGTGTCCGCCGAGCTCGGCGAGACGCTCGAGTGCGCCAACTCGGGCGGACTCGTCCCGGGTGGGAAGCTGCCGTTGCTGACCGCCGCGTTACGGATGTTTCCCGTGTTGGGCGGGTTCACGCTGACGACGCGCTGCGACGCGCCGCCCGGGTCGGGGCTCGGCAGCTCCGGTGCGCTGGGCGTCGCTCTGGTCGGCGCGTTGACCCGCGCGCGTCAGGACTCGATCAGCCGGCAGGAGGTCGCCGACCAGGCGTGGCAGGTCGAGACGATCGAGGCACAGCTGCCCGGCGGCAAGCAGGACCAGTACGCCGCGGCGCTGGGCGGTTTTCATCGGCTGACGTTTCGCGATCCGGACGTCGGGATCGAGCCGCTGACGCTCGATCCGGCATTTGCCGCGGCGTTGGAGCGCCACACGTTGATGTGCTACACGAACAAGAGCCGCGTGTCAGGCGACACGATTTCACGAGTGCTGGGTGCGTATGACAGAGGTGATTCGAAAGTGACAGGCGCATTGCGAGGACTGAAGGAGACCGGTCACGCCATGGCCGACGCATTGCGCGCCGCGGATCTGGCACGCGTGGGTGCATTGCTGACGGAGAACTGGAAGCATCAGCAGGCGCTCGATCCCGGCATGCGAACCGTGGAGATGGCGCAGCTCGAAGACGCGGCCATCAAGGCCGGCGCGCTCGGTGGAAAGGCGGCCGGTGCGGGAGCCGGCGGTTGCATGTTCTTCGTGATGCGCGGCGACGCGCGGCAGGCCGCGACCGCGATCGCCAGGGGTGAGGACGGTGCCAAGGTGCTGCCGCTGTCGTGGGCCAGCGAAGGAGTCCGCACGTGGTGACGGCCGAAGAGTTGGCCGCACGCGCGGAAGTCGTGAGCGGCTCCGCCGATCTGCGGGCGCTGCTCGCGCACTTGCGGGCGAGCGCTGCTCCGGTCGTGCAGCGGATGCCGATCATCCCCGACCAGAAGGCGTTGCTGACGACCGACGGCGGCTTCTGCCCCGAGGATGGCACGGCGCTCACGTTCGATCCGTGGAATCCCGCCGACCATCGATGTCCGGAGTGCCGCAAGGTCTGGCGGGGCGAACGCCACGACTGGTCGTGGGCGCGCTATCAGCACCTCTGGCTGGCGGAGCGCGCTGCGCACCTCGCGACCCTCGCGGCGCTCGGCGGTCCCGAGGACCGCTCGGCCGCCGCACGTGCGCGTGACATTCTCAACGCATATGCCGAGCGCTACTGGCGCTATCCCAACCGCGACAACGTGCTGGGGCCGAGCCGCCTCTTCTTCTCGACCTACCTGGAATCGGTTTGGGTGTGCAATTACATCGCCGCGGCGACATTGCTGCGGGCCGGCGGTCAGCTCGACGACGCCACGGCGCGGGCGGTGAACCAGGTGACGGAAGAAGCCGCGACCGTGATCGGCGATTACGATGAGTCGTTCTCGAACCGGCAGACCTGGAACAATGCGGCACTCGCGGCCGTCGCCGTGTGGTTCGAAGACGAGGAGCTGGCCCAACGCGTCATCGAGGGAGACACGGGTCTCATCGCGCACCTGCTGCGTGGCTATGGGCGCGACGGGATGTGGTACGAAGGCGAGAACTATCACCTGTTCGCGCTGCGCGGACTGCTGACCGGAGCAGGATGGGCGCGCCTCGCGGGGGTCGATTTCGTCGCGGACGAGCGCCTGGCAACGCGAATGCAATTGGCGTTGGGCGCATCCTCGCTCACGGCGCTGCCCGACTTCACGTTTCCCGCGCGTAAGGACTCGCGGTTCGGTATGTCGCTGGCACAGCCGGCGTATGTCGAGCTGTGGGAAATAGGGCTCGCGAGACTCGGGATGCGAGATGCGGGAAACGAGATGCGCGATGTCGCCGCGTGGCTTCATGCCTTGTATGCAACACCGCCCGCTCCGCGCGAATTGTCCGAATCGTATCTGCACGATGCTCCCATCGATCGCATCCCGCATCCCGCATCCCGCATCTCGCTATCCTGGTGGTCGCTGCTCGAGATGCTCCCTGAGCTGCCCGCCAGCGACGCACCATGGGAGCCGCAGAGCGTCCTGCTCGAGAGCCAGGGGCTCGCCGTCCTCCGCACCAAGGGACGGTATGTCAGTCTCGAGTGCGGGCCGCATGGGGGCGGGCACGGCCATCCGGACCGCCTGCATTTGACCCTGCATGCGGAGAGCGTTTACTGGCTTCCCGATCCCGGCACCGGACAGTACGTCACGCGTGACCTTTTCTGGTATCGCTCGACGCTCGCTCATAACGCGCCGCGACTCGACGGCGAGTCGCAGACGCCGGGGAACGCCAGCTGCGAATGCTTTGATGATCAGGACGACTGGGCTTGGGTGCGGGGGCGGTTCGAGAGTTTGACGCGGACGATCACCGCGGGTCCCGCCTATGTCGTCGATGTCCTCGATCTCTCGGCAGGTGAGGAGCACCAGCTCCAATTGCCGTGGCACTTTGCCGGTCGTGGATCAGTGGCGACCCAAGGGCGGTGGGTGACTGACGAGCTCCCCGACGAATTCGTCACGCGGGTGCAACGATTCATTCCGAACGCATCCGATGGGGGCTCGATCGTCCTGTCGCATGGACAGGGGTCCGCGCAACTGACCGCGCATCTCGTGTTTGCCGGGGAATTGCTGGAGGTCGAGGGGCCGGGCCTCCCGGGACGTCATGAACGGGCGCGTTTCTACGTGGTGCGCGCCCGCGGCCGCAACGCCCGTGTCGTCACCGTGCTGGAGCCACAGGCGAATGGGCCTGTCGTTCGCGCGGTGAAAGTGCGGGGAGACGCGGTGGAGATTGAAACGACATCCGGTGTCGACCGGCATCGCTTCGGGGGCGCGGAGTGGGTGGTCGAACAGGAGGGCCAGGTGCCGCGGGGGCTGCGCGGAGCCCGCGAAGCCGCGCCGCCGTTCGTCCCGCTGCTCGAGATTGACGTGCCGACGCCGGTCGCGGCGCCGGCGTTCCGTGTGAGTGCTCCTCCACCGCTCGACGGCACGCTCGAGGGGTTCGAATTGTCCGAACCGCTCGAGCTCGCCCTGGAAGATCAGTACCGGCGCAGCGAGGATGCGTATCCCGGCCCCGATGATCTCTCCGCCATCGCGTACGCCGCGTGGGATACTGCGGCGCTGTATCTCGCGGTGGCGGTCACCAAACCCGACGTCTACCTCCGGCCGGCCGGCTCGGCTCCCCTCAAGCTGGACAACGAGCCGGATGACATCCATTCCGACGGGCTCCAGGTTTATCTCGGCGCCGCTCGCGGCCCGTCAGAAGGGGAGAAGAACGGTGCGCCTCCGCGTGCCGCCGGATATCTGATCGTGCCGAATCAGGACGGACATACCGTGCGCGCCAGCACCACGAGCGACTCGCGTGATGCAAATCCCGCCGGCGTCGGCGGCGCGTGGCGTCGCACTGACGCCGGCTACTGCGTGACCGTGGCGATCCCGTGGCCCGACGGCGTGCACCCGCATGCGGGAGGCCGGGCACGCTTTGATCTGATCGTGAACGAGATGCTGCCGGGCCGCCTGCGGCGCGTCGGGCAGCTCGTGTGGAGCGGTGGAGGTGGCTGGGTATGGCTGCGCGGCGATCGCCAGGATCCGGCGCGCTTCGGGATTCTGGAGCTGGTGGGATGATTACCGTCGTTCTGCATGAGCCCCAGGACCTCGTCAACATCGCGCACGTCGTGCGCGGCATGAAGAACTTCGGCATGCGCGAGCTGCGGCTCGTGAATCCGCGCGAGTATGAGACCTATCGCGTCGAAGGGATCGCGCATCAGACGCAGGATGTGCTGGCGCGCGTGCAAACCTTCGCGTCTTTGGAGGAGGCGCTCGCCGACGCCATGCACATCGTCGGGTTCACGGCCCGGGGGCGCACCGCCAAGCGCAATCTCCAACGGCCGCGCGACGCGGCAGCCGAGATCGTCGCGTTGGCGGAGAGCGGTATGGTGGCGCTGCTGTTCGGCCGGGAAGACAAGGGTCTGTCCAACGAGGCGCTCGATCGCTGTCATCGAGTGGTGACGATCCCCAGCGACCCGGGCTACGCCTCGCTCAACCTGGGCCACGCCGTCATCATCATGCTCTACGAATTGGCGCTCGCGCGCGGCGCCGGGGCGCGTCCGTTCAAGGAGCCGCGCCGTCCGTCGGAGCCTGCTGTCGCCGCGGACCTCGAGCGGCTCTTCGCGGACGTCGCGAAGGCGCTGCATGCAATCGAGTTCTTCAAGACCCGCAATGCCGATGGCGTCATGCGCACGATGCGCGAGATCGCCCATCGCACGCCGCTGGATGCCCGTGAGGTCAAACTGCTGCGCGCGATGGCCATCGAGGTGACCAAGTACGGTGAACGACTGGCGCGTTCCGGGCTTCACGTCGACCGCTAGCAAGCGGCCCGACGCGATGTTTGGCTCGCCCGCGTTGATCACGCGGGCGTCGGGGTGCCGCGTCTGGGATCCCGACGGCGGCGAGTACGTCGATTACGTCATGGCGCTGGGCGCGGTCGCGCTGGGGTATGGGCATCCCGCCGTCAATCGGGCGGCGGAGGCCGCGATCGCGGCCGGCGTCGTGGGTCCGTTGCCGCCCGTCGCCGAGCAGCAGCTCGCGGAGGCGTTGGCCGAGCGGATCCCGTGGCTCGAGCGCGTGCGCTTTCTCAAGACGGGGGCGGAAGCGGTTGCGGCAGCCGTGCGACTCGCGCGCGTCGCCACCGGCCGCGAGCAGGTGCTGGGCTGCGGCTACCACGGCTGGCTCGACTGGTGCCAGGGGGCGACCGAAGGCGTGCCCGCCGGCGTGCGCGAGCTGTTCGCGGAGCTGCCCTTCAACGACGTCGCCGCGGGCCGCGAGCTGATCCGGGAGCGCGCCGCGCGCCTTGCCGCTGTCGTCGTCGAGCCGGTGATCGTGTCCGAGCCGTCCCGCGAATGGCTGCAGATGCTGCGCGCGGAGACGGAGCGGGCGGGTGCGGTACTGATCTTCGATGAAATCAAGACGGCGTTCCGGCTCGCGATCGGTGGCGCGGTCGCGCGCTACGAGATCCGGCCGGCGCCGGATCTCGTCGTGCTGGGGAAGGCGCTTGCGAATGGGTTCCCGCTCGCCGTGGTGGGCGGCCGGGCGGATCTCATGGCCGCGGCGGCCCGCACCTGGATCTCATCGACGCTGGCGACCGAAGGGGTGGCGCTCGCAGCGGCGCGCGCCACGCTGGACGTGTTCGTCCGTGAGGATGTGTGCGGGCATCTCCATCGCGTCGGCACGCGGTTGCTGCACGGCCTGCACGATCTGCAGCGGCGGCATGCCGGGGTGATCACGGGCGTCGCGGGCATCGCCGAGATGTGCTTTCTGCATTATGCGACCGAGGATCTCGCGCACCGCGCCGCGCTCGCGGCCGCCAAGCGCGGGCTGCTGTTCAAGCGCACCGCCTACAACTTCGTATCGCTCGCCCATGACGACGCGACGGTCGATCGGACCGTCGCGATCCTCGACGAGGCGCTGCGCGAGATCTAAAACGCCGTGAGAATCGCTTCCGCGATCAGCGAGACGACGATGAAGATGATGATCACCACCGCCGTATAGCCCATTGCGCGGTCCTTGGGGACCTTCATCACGATCGGCAACCCGACATACAGCAAGACCAGGCTGTATAGCCTGAAGATCCAGGTGACGAGGTACAACGCTGGAATCAGCATGAAAATGCCACCCAGCCACGCCGCAGTGCTGGCGTAGGCGGCCGCTTTCAGCCCCTGCACGTCGTTGCGCTGCCCGCCGAACCCCGGCGCGAGCAGGCTGACGATTCTCGAGAGCACGAAGACGCTGAGCAACGCGAGCACGTAGCCCGCGACGCCGCGCGATATCGCAGCGGTGAGCGATACCGAGCTGGTGAGCGAGGTGAACGCGATCCGCTGGCCGAAGATAAACAGGCCGATCACCGCGGCGATCGGGCCGATGGCGGCGAGCGGCAGGACGTACTTGCCCCAGATTTCACCGGGCTTGGTGAACTCCGCATCGATTTCTTTCCACGTAGCGCGTGGCTCGAGCAGGATGCCCTTCACGCGGCTGGTCAGCGTCTCCATCGCCATCGAGTTCTCCCCCCTCGGGACGCCCCCAAGATAAAAGGACCGTAGATTGTGGCAATGCTGATCGACGTCCATGCGCACTTTTACCATGCACGGACGCCCCGCGCGGACTGGCGGGAGCGCAATAAGAGCCGTCTCGCGGCCGGGAGTAAGATAGGCATCTCGGTCCACGTTGCCTCGATCCTCGGCAGCTTTGGCTTCACGTCGCCGACCTATTTCCCATCGCCCCGCGATGTCACAGCCGGGAACGACGCGCTGCTCGCGCTGCAGCGCGAGCAGCCCGACCGCATCCGCGGCTACGTCTGCGTGAATCCCAACTACACCGCGCATGCGCGCGCCGAGATCGTGCGCTGCCTCGATGCCGGCATGATCGGGATCAAGCTGGCGGCGAGCCGGCGAGCGGACGATCCGCTGCTCGATCCGATCGCCGTGCTCGCGTTGCAGCGCCGCGTCCCCGTGTTACAGCACATTTGGCAGCATCGCCGCGGTGATCGACCGGGCCAGGAGGCATCGGACGCACGTGAATTGTGTACGCTCGCGCGGCGCCATCCGGATGTCGCGTTCATCCTCGCCCACATCGGCGGCGGGGGCGACTGGCTGCATTCCCTGCACGCCGTGGCCGACGTGCCCAACGTCTACGTCGATCTCTCGGGCAGCGGCGTGGACGGCGGCATGCTCGAAGCGTGCCTCGCGAGCGCCGGCGTGAATCGCCTGTTGTGGGGCAGCGACATCACGATGGACACCGCTTGGGCGAAGCTGCGCCACCTCGAGACGCTGCTATCCAGAGACGAGCTGGCGTTGGTGCGCTGGAAGAACGCGGCGCGCATCTTCCCGGCGGGCGCCTTTCCAGCCGACTGATGCGCACCGACTGCAACGCGTTCCTCGGCGCCTATCCCTGGCGCAAAGTTCCCGGGACCTCACCCGACGCGCTCGTCAAAGCGCTCGATCGCACCGCGATTGACGTCGCCTGGATCACGCACTTGCCGAGCCTCTTCTGGCGCGATCCCACCGAAGGCAACGCGTGGCTGTATCAAACGGCCCGCGCGGAGCAGCGGTTCAAGCCGGTCCCAACCGTGCACCCCGGATTGGCGCAATGGGAGCAGGTGCTCGCTGACGCCGCCAATGGCGGTGCGCCGGCGGTGCGCTGTGATCCACTCTATCTGGGACTCGAGCCGGCGGGTGGTGAAATGCGCGTCCTCACCGCTGCCTGTGGCGCGGCGCGCGTCCCCTTGATGCTGGCGGTACGGCTGGAGGACGGACGGCAGCGCCATCCGAACGATCGGGTCGGCGAGCTGCCGGCCGCCGCCGTGCGGGCGCTGATTCGCAGTGATCCCGAGGTGCGGCTGCTCGTGACGCACGCCGACCGCGGGTTTGTCGAGGAGGTTCACTTCGGCTCGACGCCGGAGGAGGCGCGGCGCATCTGGTGGGACATCTGCTGGATCTGGGGCCCGCCCGAGGATCACCTCGCCACCGTGCTGGACACCATCGGCGTCGAGCGATTTGTCTTCGGCACGGGACAACCGCTGCGGCTGCCGGAGACGAGCGTCGCGAAGCTCGATCTCCTGGATCTGTCGGCCGAGCAGCGCGAAGCCATCGAGTCCAAGAACGTTCGGGAACTGCTGAGCTGACCGCCCGGCCGCCCGACCGCCTGACCGCTCGTCTGGAGTGGTCGCTCATCCCCGCGGTGCCCGTTCCGTTTCGAGGCTCGCAGATCGACGTGGAGGCGCAGCGGGCGTACGCGGCCTGGATGGCACGCCATGCTGTCGCCGGCGTCGCGGTGTGGGCGCACACCGGTCGCGGCCCGCACTTGTCGGCTGAGCAACGCCGGCTCGTGCTCACGACGTGGCGCAGCGCGCTGCCCGGCAAGGTCATCGTGGCGGGCGCAAACGCAGTCGAGATGGCCCGCGATGCCAAGCGTGGGGGCGCCGATGCACTGCTGGCATTTCCGCGCCGCGCTAATGCAGTTGACTACCATCAGGAATTGGGGCGCGAGCTGCCGGTGATCGCGTTCCACCTATACGAAGCGGCCGGCGGCGTAGACTATGACAATGAGACGCTGCATGGGATTGTGTCGCTACCCGCCGTCATCGGCATCAAAGTCGCCACGCTCGATTCCGTGATGACGTTTCAGCGCATTGCGGCCGTCATGCGGGAGCATCCGGACAAGTTGTTGATCACCGGCGAAGACCGCTTCCTCGGTTATTCGCTCATGATGGGAGCGCGCGCCGCGTTGATCGGGATGGGGGCGGCGGTGACGGAGCTTCAGGCATCGCTGCTGCGCGCGTTTGCGAGCGGAGACCACCACGCCTTTCTCCGCCTTGCGGCGTGGCTGGATGCGTTCAGCCAGGCCACGTTCCGAGATCCGATGGAAGGCTACATCCGGCGCATGCTGTGGGCATTGGCGGCAGAGGGCGTGATTCCCGACGAGGCCTGCGACGACCCATGGGGTCCCGCATTGCCGGATTCCGATCGAGACATCGTTCGCCGCGCGGTGGGCGAGGCTCGCGGATGATTGAACGGCGATCTTTTCTCAAGACCAGCGCGACAGTCGCGCTCGGAGGCTTGATGCCAAAGCCCAAGCAACCGCATATCGTCGTCGTCGGGGCGGGCGCCTTTGGCGGCTGGACCGCGCTGTTCCTGCGGCGCCACGGCGCGCGCGTCACACTGCTCGACGCCTGGGGGCCGGGCAACTCGCGCGCCAGCTCGGGCGGCGAGACGCGCGTCATTCGCGCGACCTACGGCCCGCGCGCGGTGTACACGCGCATGGCCGCGCGCGCGCTGACCCTCTGGAAGGAGCACGAGCGGCGCTGGCACCGCCAGCTCTATCACGGCATCGGCGTCCTCTGGCTCGTCGAAGGTGACGAGCAATACGAGAAGAGCGCGCTCCCCGTGTTGCGCGACGCCAGAATTCGCTTCGAGGAGCTGACAGGTCCCGATGTCGCGCGGCGCTATCCCCAGATCAACTGCGAGCGCGTGCGCTGGGCCATCTTCGAGAACGACGGCGGTTACCTGACGGCCCGCCGGGCATGCGCCGCGGTGCTGGAAGGCTTCCTCGCCGAAGGCGGCGAGTACCGGCAGCTCGCGGTCGAGCCGCCGGTCCCGAGTGGCGGACAACTCTCGAGCGTGACGCTCTCGGATGGCAGTCGGCTGGCGGCTGATCGCTTTGTCTTCGCGTGCGGCCCATGGCTCGGATCGCTGTTTCCCGACGTGATCGGTGACCGCGTGCGCGCTACGCGGCAGGAAGTCTTCTTCTTCGGGACGCCACCCGGCGATCGGCGTTTCACCGAAGATGCGATGCCCGTGTGGGCCGATCACGGCACGCCGTTCATGTACGGCATTCCGGGCAACGAATGGCGCGGCTTCAAAGTCGCGGACGACACGCGCGGCCCCGCCTTCGATCCCACCGGCGGCGAGCGCGCGCCGAGCCCGGAAGGAATGCAGCGGGCGCGGGACTACGTCGCATTCCGGTTCCCGGGACTCAAGGGCGCGCCGCTGCTCGAGGCGCGCGTCTGCCAGTACGAGGAATCGCCCGACGAGCACTTCATCGTCGACCGGCATCCGGCGGCCGCGAACGCCTGGCTCGTCGGCGGCGGCTCGGGGCACGGCTTCAAGCACGGCCCGGCCGTGGGGGAGCTTGTCGCCCGGCTCGTCGAGACGGACACCGCGCCCGATGAGCAATTCCGGCTCGCGCGCTTCGCTCGCTGAGGATTTCGAGCGGTTCAAGCGGGAATGGCCGCGCGACTTTCCCGCGTATGTGCGTGATGCCTACCGCATCGATCTCTCCGCGCGCTACCTCGGCGAGCCGCTGCCGCATCCGGTCGGCAAAGGGTCGGGGCAGCTGTCGCTCAACGCCGGGCAGCTCGAGACCGATGCCGAGGCGGGGCTCGCCTTCGCCGTGTTGAAGACGGTGATCGCCCAGGACGCCGCCGGTGCGCAGTCGATGTCCGCGTGGGCGATCCACGAGACGAAAATGAAAGTCGAGCGTCGGGGAGATGGCTGGACCGTCACGTGGAAGGGCAGGGGCTGGGACGGCTCGTTCGACGACTACCTGGCACTGGTCCGCACCGGCCGGGATCTCACGCACGCCGGCCAGCTGTTGACGGTGCCCTCGGTGAAATACCATCTGCCGCGGCTGGACGAGCCGTTTCGCGACGACGAATACGCCTTCACGACGCGCGCGCTGGCCGACGCCTGGGGCGACTCCCCCCTACTCCTCGAGAAGGATTTCTCGCCAACCCTCGCCGGAGATCAGCTCGCGGGTGAGAAGCAACAAATCCTGCGTTGGCTCCGCGAGGTGCCGCAGCGCATCCGCGCGCACGCCGATGTCCGCCTCGCCATGAAGCTGATGAACGCCCGCTTCGACGACGACTTTCAGATTGAGATGATGGAAGCCGCGAGCAGCGCCGATGGGTTGGTTGTATTCAATCGACTCTTCGATGCGACCGCGGGTGTGGCGTTCGGAGGAGCGGAGCTGAGCGATCGCAACCTCCGCGTGTTGGATCGGCTGACCCCGGGCGCAAGCCCGGGGATCCCGGATCTCTCCGGCACCGGTAACGTGTGCAGCGGCCGCATGATCGTGGAATACGCGCTGCGCGGTTGCTCGTCCGTCCAGTTGCACACGTTGTTTCAGCTGCCGCTCGAGGAATATCCGGCAACGGCTGGTGCTCGCACACAACGGGCCCTCCACGCGCTGATCTTCGAGCCGAGCGACGGTCTCATCGCCGTGATGCTGGATCGTGAGTCCGCGGGCGCACTGCAGCGACGCGGCGGCGAGCTGCATTTCCTCGACCTTCTTCCCGATGCGTATCGCCCGCGCTGAGCTGTTCGAGCTCGCGCTCCCGCTCGTCGAGCCGTTCGTCATCTCGGGCGGCACGATCGCGGAGCGGCGGTCCCTCATCGTCGCGTTGCACGACGACGCCGGCCACGTCGGGTACGGCGAGTCGCCGCCATTTCAGCTGCCGTTCTATTCCGAGGAGACGCTGGCGAGCGCGCGCGACCTCATCGAGCACACGTTGCTCCCCCGTGTGATGGGTCGAGAGTTCGAGGGTCCTCTCCCGGAGGCGGTGGATACCGCGGTGCGCGACGGAGTACGCGGCAACTGGTTTGCGCGTGCGGGGATCGAGACGGCTGCGTGGGACCTCGAGGCCCACGCGCGCGCCACCGGGCTGGCGATGCTGCTCGGCGAGCGCCTGGGGGCCGCACCGGCGGGGGCAGTCGATTGCGGCGTCGCGCTGGGAATTCCACCCGATCGTCGTGGCGATGTTTTGACAAAGTGGGTGTATGAAGCGGTGCAGCGCGGTTACCGCCGCGTGAAAATCAAAGTCGCGCCCGGGTGGGACAGTGCCGCGGTCGATGCGGCCCGCAAGGGGATGGCTGGGACGTCGCTGCCGCTGACCGTCGATGCGAATGGCGCCTACGAATGGCCGCGTGACGAAGCGGCGTTGCGCACCCTGGATGATGCCGGCCTGCTGTACATCGAGCAGCCACTGCATCCCGATGAGCTGGTCGGCCACGCGCGCCTGGGCGAGACACTGCGAACGCCGCTGTGTCTCGATGAGACATTACGCGACGCGCGCGCGGCCCATCAGGTCGTGGCGTTGAACGGCCCGAAGGTCTGGAACATCAAGGTCCATCGTGTGGGGGGGCTGAGTGAAGTCTGCCGTATTTACAGGCTGGCCGCCGAGTACGGCGCCAGGCTGTGGGCCGGCACAATGCCGGAGTCCGGGATCGGCTCACAGGCGGCGCTGGCGGCCGCCGCGCTGCCGCTCTTCGTTTATCCTTCCGATCTCGAGCCGTCCAGCCGCTGGTTCGGCCGCAATGGTGACGTCATCAAGCTCACCATGGGGCAGGACGGCCGTATGGCGGTGCCGCAACAATCGTGTGGCCGGCTACTCGATCCGGCCCGGTTCCGGCTCTTGACCGCACCTGTACTATTGGGGCGCCATGATCAAGCCAAGCACTGATTATTGGGCGACTCATCTCTACCTCAGCCCGCGCCAGCGCCCGAAACCCGACCAACCCGTTCGTGATTTGCCGCAGCGCGCTGCCCAGCGCTTCAAGAAGGCCCGGGAAGAGCTGCGCAACCTGCGCCATGTCACCGAGCAGGTCGTCTACCTCGGCACGACGTGGAAATGGGTCTGGATGTACGAGGTGGGGGGCCGCAAGCTCGGCTACCTGCATCCGATGCAGTCGGGCGTGAGCGGCACCTTCGTCTTGTCGGGACTCGAAGAGCAGGAAATCAGCGCGACCAACGGATTGCCGCGCGTCATCAAGCAGGCGGTGCGCGATGGGACGCTGCTCGACGGCATGCGAAACTGCTGGATGGAGTTCGCCGATCTCGACGCGGTCCACGCGTTCGTCGACGTCGTTCGATTGAAATACCAACTACTGGCGCGGCCAGAATAAATGAAACACCGATTCTTGGCGCGGAATTGTAGGGGCGCAGCATGCTGCGCCCCTACTTGTGCCAAATTCCGTTCCCAACATACATTCGACTTCGTTTCGGCGTGTAGAGACCGTCCCAGCCACTAGAGGTCATCTGCGTTCAGCTGCGGTCGTGGTGTTGATCCTCGCCCTCCCGCCTGTGGTCGCGAACGGCCAGCAGGCACAATCGGCTTCCTCTTCGTCACAGCGGTATCAGGCTCCTGTCATCAGCGACACCGGCGACCTTAAGGGACCGCGTCAGCCGATCTTCTTCCGTCACGACATCCACGCGGGACAGGACCAGATCCCGTGCATGTATTGTCACTATTCGGCGTCGGTCTCCAGTGAGCCGGGCATCCCGGCGCTGCAGACGTGCATGGGGTGTCACACGCAGGTGAGCGGCTCCACGCCGTCGCATCAGGCCGAGATCCAGAAGGTCCGCGCCGCGTGGCGCGAGCGGAAACCCCCGGAGTGGATTCGCGTCCATGCGCTTCCCGGCTTCGTACGCTTCCCCCACATGCGCCACATCAAGGTGCTCGGCACGCAAGCGTGCACGACCTGTCACGGCGACGTGCAACGCATGCCGCAGGTCGAGCAGGTCTCGACGCTGCGCATGGGATGGTGCGTGCGCTGTCACATGGAGCGCAAAGTGACCCGCGACTGCAGCGTCTGCCACTACTGATATGACCGACTCCCTCGATCGCCGTCGTTTTCTGAAGGTGCTCGGCGTCACCGGCGCCGGGGCTGCCGCCCTTACGTCGTGCGGCATCGGCCCGGAGCCCACCGAGCGGCTGATTCCCTATTTGATCCAGCCCGAGGATCAGATCCCCGGCAAGGCGACCTACTACGCCACCACGTGCCGCGAGTGCCCGGCCGGCTGTGGGGTGCAGGTGCGCGTGCGCGAGGGGCGTGCCGTCAAGCTCGAAGGCAACCCCGACTCGCCGATCAATCGCGGGCGCCTCTGCGCCCGCGGCCAGGCGGCGCTCCAGGGCCTCTACAATCCCGATCGCATCGCGCATCCGCTGGTGCGCAACGCCAACGGCACCTTCGAAGACATCGATTGGGACGGCGCGCTGCAGCGGCTCAGCGCGAAGCTTCGTGAGTCCCGCGGGAAGGGCATCGTTTTCCTGACCGGCGCCGAGGTCTCCACGTTCGGCGACCTGGTGGACGAGTGGCTGAAGCAGGTCGGCGGGCGGCGCCTGAGCTACGAGCCATTCGGGTTCGAGGCGCTCCGCGCCGGCAACCGGTTGGCATTCGGCACCGCGTCGCTGCCGACGTACGACTTCGCGAATGCGAGGTATCTGATCTCCTTCGGCGCCGACTTCCTCGACACCTGGCTCTCGCCGGTCGAGTTCCAGAACGGCTTCTCCCGCTCCCACGCGTTCGATGCGGGACGGCCCGCGTCGATGGCGAAGTTCGTGTACGTGGGCCCGCGCCTCTCGCTCACCGGCATGAACGCCGACCAATGGATCGCCGCGCGTCCCGGTACGGAAGGCACACTCGCCCTGGCGATGGCGAACGTGATCGTGAGACAGCGCCTCGCTCGCGCGCCGGTCGATGCCAGCCGTCTCACCGCGCTGCTCGCGCGCCACGCCCCGCGTGCGGTGGCCGAGTCGATCGGGATCGAGGCCGAGGTGATCGTGCGGCTCGCGATCGAGTTCGCGAATTCCCGGGGCGGGCTCGCGGTTGCCGGCGGTATGGCGATGCAGTACCCCACCGGCGCCGAGATCGTCGCCGCCGTGAACATCCTGAACTACGTCGTCGGCTCGGTGGGTACGCTCGTCAGGTTCGGCGCCGACTTGGGCGTGGGATCGACAAACACCTTTGGCGAGATCGCAACGCTGACGTCCGACATGGCGGCGGGTCGGGTCGCGCTGCTCTTCGTCCACGGTGCGAATCCGGCGCATTCGCTGCCCGGTGCCTTCCAGCAGGCCCTGGGCAAGGTTGGGTACAAAGTCAGCTTCTCGTCGTACATGGACGAGACGACAGCGGCCTGCGACCTGGTGCTGCCTGACCACCATCCGCTGGAGCAGTGGGGCGACAGCCGTCCGCGCGCCGGCGTCACGGCGCTGCAGCAGCCCGTCGTGCAACCGGTGTTCGACACCCGGCAGACCGGCGACGTGATTCTGAAGCTCTCCGGCAAGACCGGGACGTTCCACGATTATCTGCAGGGCAAGTGGCGCGCCAAGCACCAGGCGGGCTTCGACCAGTATTGGTTCGATTCGCTCGCCAAGGGTGGCGTGTATGCCGACGCGCCGACGCGTGCGGTGCGGCTTGCGGCCGGCGCTGCGAACATCGAGGTTGTCGCTGCCGCCCCTGCCGCCCCTGCCGCCCCTGCCGCCCCTGCCGCCCAGGACCAAGAAGTCATCGTCTTCCCGCACCCCGTCCTCCGCGACGGCCGTGGCGCCAACAAGCCATGGCTGCAGGAGCTGCCGGATCCGGTGTCGAAGATCGCCTGGCACAGCTGGGTCGAGGTGCATCCCGACACGGCGGCGCGCTGGGGTCTCGCGACGGGCGACTTCCTGCTCCTCAAGTCGCCGTTCGGCGCGCAGAAATTCCCCGCCTGGATCACGCGCTCGGTGCGCCCCGACGTGCTCGCCGTGCCGACGGGGCAGGGCCACACCGCCTACGGCCGCTACGCCAAGGATCGCTCCGCGAACGCGTTCGAGTTGCTGGGCGTGCAGCCGAACGGCTATGGCGGCCGCAGCTTCGCGGTGCGCGCCAGCGCGACGAAGACCGGCGAGCATCGCAAGATCGTCACGACCGAAGGCAGCCCGCGCGAGCGCGGACGCGGCACGGTCGAGGTGCTCGGTCTCGCGCGCGCCAGGTCGCTGCATCCCGGCGATGCGCCGTTCCATCACGAGGAGACGCCGGAGTACGCGGCCGGCGCCGTCGAGTGGTGGGCCGAGCGCCAGCACGAGAAGGCGGAGATCGGCAACTACAAAGGCGAGCAGCCGCGCTGGGGGCTCGCGATCGATCTGTCGAAGTGTACCGGCTGCGCCGCCTGTGTGACGGCGTGCTACGCCGAGAACAACATCGCCACGGTGGGTGAGGAGTTGATGCAGCGCGGCCGCGAGATGTCGTGGCTGCGGCTGGAGCGCTACTGGCTCACCGACAACGAGGGCGAGCCCCAGGGCGCCGTGAATTCGCCGATGCTCTGCCAGCAATGCGGCAACGCGCCGTGCGAGCCGGTCTGCCCGGTGTACGCGGCGTACCACACGCCCGACGGGTTGAACGGCCAGGTCTATAACCGCTGCGTCGGCACGCGCTACTGCTCCAACAACTGTCCCTACAAGGTTCGCTACTTCAACTGGTACAACTACGCGGAACGCGGCGGGGCGTACGAGGCATTCCCCGAGCCGCTGTCGATGCTGCTGAATCCGGACGTCACGGTGCGCGAGAAGGGCGTGATGGAGAAATGCACCTTCTGCGTGCAGCGCATCCGCGGCGCGCAGAATCAGGCGCGGCTCGAAGACCGCAACGTTCGTGACGGCGACATCGTGACGGCGTGCCAACAGAGCTGCCCCTCCGAAGCGATCGTATTCGGCGATCTCAATGACCGGCGCTCGCGCGTCTATGAGCTCGCCGGCAATCCGCGCGGCTATCACGTCCTCGCGGGGTTGAACACGAAGCCGGCGATCACCTATCTCGCGCGCGTCGTCGCGCAGGACACGCCGAGCCATGGCTGAGCCCGGCCCGCCGTCGCGTTTGACGTACGACTACGTCACGCGGACCATCGCGCGCACGCTCGGCAACCCGACCCGTGGGTACTTCCTGCTGCTCGGCGCCGCCGTCGCGCTGCTCGGCGTCGGCATCGTCACCCTGCTGTTCCTGTTGCGCTACGGGCTGGGGCTCGCGGGCTACTCGCACCCGGTGTACTGGGCGGTGTTCATCACCTGCTTCGTGTTCTGGGTGGGGATCGCGCACTCGGGGACGCTGATCTCGGCGATCCTCTTCCTGTTCCGCTCGGGGTGGCGCACGGCCGTGTACCGCACCGCCGAGGCGATGACGGTGTTCGCCGTGATGACGGCGGGCTTGTTCCCGCTGATTCATATCGGGCGGCAGTGGTACTTCTACTGGCTGATTCCCTATCCCAACGAGCGCGGCCTGTGGCCCAACTTCAAGTCGCCGCTCATCTGGGACGAGTTCGCCATCGGGACGTACTTCACCGTCTCGACCGTCTTCCTGATCATGGGACTGATCCCCGACATCGCCGCGGTCCGCGACCTGGCGACCGGGTGGCGCAAGAAACTGTACGCCCTCACCTCGCTCGGCTGGACGGGCGCCAACGAGCAATGGCGGCACTACACGCGCGGCTATCTCTACCTCGCCGCCCTCGCGACGCCGCTCGTGCTGTCGGTGCACAGCGTCGTGTCGTGGGACTTCGCGATGGCGATCGTGCCGGGGTGGCATGCGACGCTGTTCGCTCCCTACTTCGTAGCCGGGGCCATCTATTCGGGTTGCGGCATGGTGATCACGTTGCTCACGCCCATCCGCAAGCTTTTTCAGCTGGAAGAAATCATCACCGTCCATCACTTCGAGAATCTCGCCAAGCTGTGCCTGTTGACCGGCTCGATCGTCAGCTTCTCCTACCTGACCGAGAATTTCGTCGCCTGGTTCAGCGGCAACTCCGCCGAGCGCGCCGCATTCTGGTATCGGGCGTTCGGCCCATACTGGTGGGCGAGCTGGACGATGAACATCTGCAACGGATTGCTGCCGTGGCTCCTCTGGTCCAAAACAATCCGCACCAATATCACGGCCTTGTTCGTGATTTCGATCTTCGTCAACATCGGCATGTGGTTCGAGCGCTACGTCATCATCGTGGTCTCGCTCGCGGGCGAGCCGTACACCACGTGGACGAACGCGGTCTATAACCCGACGTGGGCCGACTGGGGCATCATGGCCGGGAGCTTCGGCTGGTTCTTCATGTGGTTCCTCCTGTTCGTGAAGAACTTCCCCACCGTGTCGATCAGCGAAGTGAAGGAAGTGCTTGCCCCGCCGCGCCGGAAAGCGCAAAAGGCGCACGTATGATCGCGCTTCCCAAGCCGCTGCACGACATCTTCCGGCCGCCGCCGACGCCCGGAGCGCTGGGCATCTTCGCCCACCTCGACGCGACGCTCGATGCGATCAAGAAGCTGCGGGCGGCCGGTCACACCGATTTCACGGTCTATTCGCCGATTCCGCGCCACGAGATCGAAGACGCGCTCGGCCAGCCGGTGAGCCCGGTCCGGATGTTCACGTTGATCGGCGGCATCGCGGGCTGCGCCATCGGCGCCTGGCTCACCTTGTGGATGTCGTACGACTGGCCGCTCGTCCTCGGCGGCAAGCCCGTCGGATCGGTGCCGCCCTACGTCGTCATCATGTTCGAGATGACGATTTTGTTCGGCGCGCTCTCGACCATCCTCGGAATTCTGTTCAACGCGGCCTTTGCCGCGCGACGCCTCGGCACCATCCAGTACGATCCGCGCTTCACGAACGATCGCTTCGGCATCTTCGTGCCGGCGGGATCCGACAAGGCAGCTCGCGTCGAGTCGCTGTTACGCGAGTCAGGCGCGGAAGAGGTGCGGCGTGGTTAGGCGAATGCTCGCGGTCGCGGTGCTGTTGCTGTGCGCCTGCGATCCCGACACCGTCGTACACAAAGTCGGGTGGTTCGCCACGATGCGGCACCAGCGCAACATCAAGCCGTATGCCCGGCCCATCCCGCCGGTCGAGGGCACGGTGCCCGTGACGGGCGGTGAGCTGCCATTGACCCGTGAGAGCGCTGATCGGCTCGTGAACCCGCGGACGCGCACCGCCGAGTCGTTGAATCGTGGGCAGTGGGTCTTTCAGACCTACTGCCTCGTGTGTCATGGCGAGCGTGGCCGGGGCGACGGGCCGGTGTCGGTCGCGGGCGGTGGCCCGTTCGTCGGCGTTCCGTCACTCGTCGATCCGACGCGCCCCAAGATGACTGATGGTGCGATCTACGGGATGGTCGTCGAGGCGCAACGCATGGGCCGCGGGTCGATGCCCCGCTACGGCGACAAGATTCACGGGAACGACCGCTGGGACGTCGTGAATTACGTTCGCAGCCTGCAGCTGAACGCTCGGGCGAACCAGTGACGGCCGCGACCGTCAGCCGCGCCGACCTCGTCCAGAAAGCCCGTCAGGCTCCCGTCGCGCGTTTTGCGCTCGTCGGCGCCATCGCCGCGATGCTCGGCGGCATCGTGCTGGTGCTCGGCGTGCTGAGCGGGCATCCGGAACGGACCTGGTGGGCCTACCATGCGAATTTCATGTTCTGGGCCGGTCTCGCGCAGGCCATGGTGGTCTTCGCCGCGGTCCTGAAGCTCGCGAAGGGTCATTGGGGCGGCGTCGTCATCCGCTTCGCCGAGGCCGGGGCCGCCTTCACGACGGTCGCGGTCGTGCTCTTCATCGGCTTGATCATCGGCCGGCAATACATCTTCACGTGGATTCACGAGCCGCGGCCGGAGGTTGGCGGCTGGCTCACCAGCAGGTGGTTCTTCGCGCGCAATGGCTTGATCCTCGTGGCGTTGTCGTGGCTGTCCTGGCGCTTCGTGCGGCGCGACGTCGGCCCCGATGCACGCGAATTGGCGTCCGGCGCGGCGGCGGAACGGCTCGAGGATGCGGCGCGGATTAGCCGGGACGCGGCGATCCTCGTGCTCGCGTACGCCTTCGGATACAGTCTGCTGGCGTTCGATCTGATGATGTCGCTCGCGCAGAAATGGGTGAGCAACCTGTTCGGGGCGTTCTACTTCATGGGCAGCTTCCTGGCCGCCCTGATGATGCTGGCGGTGCTCGCGATCGTGTTGCGCCGCGCCATGGGCCTCGCGGGCATCTACACGCCGCGCCAGCAGCACGACCTGGGCAAGCTAGGCTTTGGATTCACGGTGTTTTGGGCATACCTGATGTGGTCACAGTTTCTCGTGATTTGGTACGGTAACCTTCCTGAAGAGACGTACTTCATTTTCTACCGCCTCTCCGGTGCCTGGCGGCCGATCGGCAGCGCCGTCTTTCTGCTCGTCTTCCTGATCCCATTCATCGGATTGCTGGGAGAAAAGCCCAAGAAGTTTGCTCCCACGATGGCCGGCTTCGCGATCGTGAGCCTCGCCGGCATCTGGCTGGAGCGCTATCTCGAGATCGTGCCGTCCATCAATCACGGCGCCGGCCCGGCGCTCGGCATCCCGGAAGTCGGCATGGCGCTGTTCTTCGGTGGGCTCTTCCTTCTTGCATGGGCGTGGTTCGCGGGTCGCTATCCCATCATCTCTCCCCGCCTGGCTGCCGACGCACTGGACCGCGAACAGCACTAGCACTATCGCCGAAACCGAACCAGTTTCAGGAACCGGGGGTACGAGTAACACGTTTTATTCCTACTCGCACTCCGGAGGCGTTATGCGGTTCGCAGGTATGGTCGTTGCCACGGCCCTGATGCTGGGATTGACGCAAGCCTGCAGCGAATACTCGACGGGAAGCGGCGGCAATGGCGGGCACGGCAACAACATCTCAGTCAGCAACAATTCCTTCCATCCAACACCGGATACTGTCACGGCGGCGGACACAGTCGTTTTCACCTGGGTGAACGCCTCCAATTCACACAACGTGACGTGGCTCACCGGGCCCGGCACGTTGCCGACAAATTCTTCGACGATGACCACGGGAGCGTATAAAGCCAAGCTGGCGGCTGGCACGTATACGTTCCATTGCACGATTCATTCAGGGATGAACGGTACGATCGTCGCGCAGTAGGGTTTTCGGTGGTCGGTTCTCGGTCTTCGGTGCTCCCGGGGCAAACTGAGCTCCGGGAGCTTAGTATTTCAGCCATGAACGTGTGGCAGGCTGCGGCGACGCTGATCCGAGAAGGCGCATCGGGCGCGCTGGCGACGGTCGCCCGCGTGCGCGGTTCCACGCCGGTGCCCGCAGGGACCAAGATGCTGGTCGGGGCCGAGGGACGACTGATCGGCTCAATTGGAGGCGGCTGCGTCGAGGCCGACGTCATCGGCGCGGCGCTCGAGGCACAGGCGCGGCGCGTTCCTGCATTGTTCACGCATCATCTCAATGCCGACCTGGCCGGCGATCTCGGACTGTCGTGCGGCGGGACGGTAGACATCTTCGTCGAGCCGCTGCTCCCGGACGACAGCTATGTGCGCGTGCTGGATGCCGCAGCTGACGCGGCATCGGGGTTGGTGCGCACGGCGATCGATTGGACGTCCACTCCGATAAAGACGTTCCAGGCTCTGGCCGATGCCCGGATCTCGGGCGCCGCCGCCACGCTCACGCGCGACGGTCGCTTCATGGAGGAACGCTTGACCCAGGCGCCGCGCGTACTCGTCTTCGGAGCAGGGCATGTCGGCGCCGCGATCGCTCGCGCTGCGGCCGCCGCCGGTTTTCGCGTCGTCGTGATCGACGATCGTGCCGAGTATGCCGACGCGTCACGCTTTGGCGGCGGGGTCGTCGTGCTGACCGGGGACGTGGAAGCTGCGCTGCTGCGGTATCCGCTCACGGCGGTGGACGCGGTTGTGATCGCCACGCGCGGCCATCGCAATGACGCGCTGATCCTCGAGCGCATCGCCGCGTCTCCCGCGAGCTACGTGGGACTGCTGGGGAGCAGACGCAAGAAAGCCGTAGTCACAAAGGCGCTGGCTGCTGCGGGCACGCCGGCCGCGAGCCTGAAGCGGGTGCGCGTGCCGGTCGGTCTCGCGATCGGCGCCGTGACGCCGGAAGAGATCGCGATCAGCGTCGTCGCCGAGCTGATCGCCTGGCGTCGCGGCTAGCGTTTAGGGCGGAGGCTCGACCTGCTCGAGCAGCCGATTCAGCGAGTCGAGCGAGAGCGGGCCGGCGATCTCCACGCGCAACCGCCCCACAAAACGAGCCAGACGATCTAGGCGGGCCGGCGCCCGTTCGCGCGCGGCACGATCGCGTTCGTCGAACAACACGCGTGGTGTGAATGCGGCCGACGAATCGGTGGAGGCGAGCGCAGTAGCCGGCCGCTGGAAGATCTGAATCACCGTCGCCGAGTCGAGCGTCTGCTCGACGACGACCGTGCCGTCGCCCGTGGGGTTGCGCTGGATTCTGCGCGTCGACAAGCCCGGCAGCCCGACCGGATCGGCGCCAAGCAGTGACGCGGCGGTCCCGCGGCTGATGACGGGCCATTGCGTCGTGACCGGCATCCGCCGCACCGCCCCGATTGCAGGGGCGCCCGACACGATGAGGCTCGGCGCGGGTTCCGCGGCAGCCGGCGTGGCATTGCGCAGTTGCGGTGAGTTCATCGCAACGGCACCAACATCCCTCACTCGTGACTGCGGACCAATGTACGAATCTATACGCGCCGGGCTCTCCGACCGCACCACTTCGTCGGCGCGGGCGCTCTGACGTTGGCGAACCGGCGACGCTTTCGCTTCCTCCGCCGCTGCAGCTGCATCGCTGGAGTGCTGCATGGCCACTGGACCGGCCGGCGGCGCCAAGGCGGCGTTGGGCGTGAGCTGCTCGGGGCTGCGGAAGAAGTATCCGATCCCAAGTGCGACCGCGATCGATGCCGCCCAGGCGAACGGCATGCGCACGTGCCACGGCGAGCGCTGGGGCGCGCGGCGCAGTTGCTCGAACGGTGGTGCGGAACGCGCCACAGGTCGCGTCGATCCCAGCAATGCGCTGGCCCGCTCGAGCAACGCCCGCTGCTCGGCGAGCGTCTGGCGGCAAATCGCGCATTGGCCGAGATGGGCCTCGAGTGCGGTCCGCTCGTCGGAAGGCAGCTCGCCGTCGAGGTATGCGTGCAGCGTCCCCTCATCCACGTGCGACATGTTGCCCTCCTTCCAGTCCGGCATCATAGGCTTCTACGAGTCTCCGGCGCGCTCGCGCCAACGTCGTTCCAATGGCGCCACGCGCCAATCCCGTCTGTGCGGCGATTTCGTCGTACGACATCCCCGCATCCCACAACAGCAGCGCCTCGCGGTCGCGCGGAGTCAGCAGATCGAGGGCCGCTCGTACGCGCGTGCGCTGTGTGTCGGCGTCAATCTCGTCTTCCGGCGCACTGTGCACGGCGTCCGGCTCACTCTTGAGCAGGGTGAGGTGCCGTTTTTCCCGCGCCGCCCGGCGCGCTTCGTCACGCGCCATGTTCGCCGCAACCACGAATAACCATCCTCGCGTGTTCTCCGGTCGATGGACCAGCGCCCGCGCGAATGCCTCCTGCGCGAGATCCTCCGCGCGCCCCTGGTCCCAGACCTTGCGGTACAGGAAGCGCACGAGCGCGGGATAGGTGCTGCGATACACGTCTGCGATGTCGTCGGGCACTCGTGGCCTCAGCCCCGGAATTCGCGCACCAGTCGCTCCAGTTCACCTGGCAACCAGCTGGTCTTACCCCCTTCTCCAATCTTGATGCTCGCGCGCCGCCCGGCCACCAGCACCGTCGGCTCGAGCGTGGCCGGGTCCCGCAGGTCCGGCAAGGCCTTGAGCAGGGCGAAATAGGCGTCGCTATAGGGCGCAATCGTGACGACGCGCAGCGAGTCGCCATGGCCAAGATCGGTCCATGTCCCGTCCCGCATGATGAACAGGCGGCCTCCCACCCGCTGCGTCGGATTGATGCCGGAATGCGCGCGCCGCAGCTCATCGAAGCCGGTCGTGTCCATCGCCCCTGTGACGACAATCGCGTCGAGGTGAACGCTTTCGCTCATCGATCGCTCCCGCGCGGCGCGTCCGACCGAAGCCGCGCCCGCTTGATCGGCAGGGGCGGGCGCCGGAGCCTGCATCACGCCATTCTCCGCCCGCTGCCGCAGCGCGACGGTGGGCTCCTGCACAAGGTAGGACGTATACTCCGTGAGAATCCCGTAGCGCAGCGCGAGCTGCTTCAGGGCATCCATCAGCTCGCGCGTTTGGCCGCGGAGCCGGATCTCCTTGGACAGCGCGCCGGCTTTGCGCGCGGCCCACAACTGCTCGATGTAGCGCGCGCTCTCGTTTTCGCGATCGGCGAATGCGGTGCTGAACTCTTCATCGCGGCCATTCCGCCGGCCACGGACCGTCACGGACTGCTCCGTGCTCCGTGCTCCCCGGTATCTCCCGAGCACTACCATCTCGTCGCCCGCGAACAGGTCCGGCATGCTGCCCGGCTGCAAGTCGTAGAGTTCGACGCCGGCGCCCGCAAAAACCGTGACATCGGTCAGTACCGGACTTGCCACCTTCGCAGCGAGCGAGCCGACGGCGCCTTCGATGTTCTCGCCCGGCCGGATGTATTCCGTCGTGCCGCGCGCGCGCTCGGTGAGCCGGTCTAGGACGTACGTATTGACGTCGTCGCCGATGCCGAACGAGAACACGCGGAACCGACCGCGTCCCTGCTCGGCCCGTTCGGCGATCCGCTCGGGATCCGTCTCGCCCGTGCTCGCCTGCCCGTCGGTGAGGAACACGACGACACCCAGCGACTGCTCGGCCGGTGACACGGCGAAAGCCTCGGTGAGCGCCCCGCCGATGTTGGTGCCGCCTTCGGCCTCCAGGCTGCGGATCCACGTTGCGGCGTCGCGCCGGCCCTCCGTCGTTGCGTCAGTCCAGCCCTCCGCGTAGCGACGCACCCCGCCGGAGAACGCGACCAGCCGGAAGCGATCGCTCGTCCGGAGCGATCCGAGCAGCTGGATCAGCGCGGCCTTCGCCTGCTCGATCTTGGCGCCGGACATGGAGCCCGAGATGTCGATTACGGCCACCAAATCTCGCCGCAACGCCCCCCCCGGGGCATCGGCAGCCGCGCCCGGGGCCAGCAACAGCATGAAGTAGCCGTCCTCGCCAACGGGATGATGCGGGATCAGCGAGAGGCCGACCAAACCACGGGCGAGCGGCAGCAGCAGCTCGAAGTCGCCACCGGCCGCGGCATCGCCGAGCGTCACTTCCAGACGGTCATCGCGCCTTGTGACTTGGACCTGATGGGTGGGCGAATACGGATCCCCGAAGCGAGAAGCGCTATCGACTTCCATCCGAAAGCTGCGCGGCGCGCTCTGGCGATTGCGGTCGCCGAGGTAGCGGAAACGCCACGCGTCACCGGCGCGGTCGAGCAGCTGCGTGTATTTGAGGGTGATCTTGCGCGTCTCCCCCGGTGCGATCGGGAAAACGCGGGCGCGAATGAGGCCCTGTCCGGCGAGCTCGATCAGCGCCGGATCGCGTTTCTGGCGCACGATGGCTTCGTAAATAGCGCGCGCCTGTGTGGCGTCCATCGCCTCCCCGCGCAGCTCCTGATCGCCTTGCCACAGCGAGTAGCTCGAGAACACGGCCTCGCCCGGCAGGGGGAAGTGGTACATCCCTTCATCCATCACGGGGCCGTTATTGCGGAACCATTCCTCGACCGTGACGCGGGCCACGCGCCCCGTGACGCTGACTTGCACGGCGCTGCGGAGACGCTCGATTCGCCCATTGGGATTCTGCGGAATGGGTCGAATAGGATCGATCCAGCCCTGGGCGAGCAGGGGAGACGAAAGGATGCACAGGAGGGCGGCCGCTCCGAGCACGTGCGACGTACGCATGGACTTGTACCTGGTTAGGGACGCCATGAGAGACGGGCATCCCCCCGAAGGTTGCACACGGCGTGCTTAGGCTAGGCTATGGCGCACTGATTGGGGCCGGATTCAAGCACTTCTGCGTCAGAATCCGAGATCTGCACGAGGCCAAGATTGGCCTCTTTGATCGTGCGGTAGGCATCAGGGAAGCTCGTCTGATGATCGGCGATCCATTGCAGGAAAACGCGCTCATCCTGAATCGCGGCGGCGGCATTGGTGGCCGTGATCACGTCGAAGCGCGCCGCGATCGCGCGATCGGCGCGGCGCTCGCCTTCGGTGGCATAGTGCGCCGGCAGGATGAGCAGCTCGCCGGGCCACGTCTGGCGCGCGCGCTCGAGGCTGTGCCAGAGCAGTTTGGCCCACGCGTCGGAATGGCCCGCCAAATCGGGCCGGCCGACCGACTGGACGAACAGAAAGTCCCCCGTGAGCGCCAGGCCGTCGTCCGCGAGCAGCGCGACGCTGCCGAGGGTGTGGCCCGGCACGTGTGCGGCGCGCAGGGTCGCGCGGCCGAACGCGATCGTATCGCCGTCGGCCAGCGGTTGAAACGTCAGCGTGCCGGGTCGCTGGTCGTACGGTGAAACGGCGTCGTCGGGATGAAGGAAGTAGGGCACCTGCCAGCGTGCGGCAGCAGCGCGCGCACCGCTGACATAGTCCGCGTGAATGTGCGTATCCACGACCGCCGCGGGTGTTGCGCGCAACGCTTCAAGCAACGCGTCGTAGCGCTCGATGTGCCGGCCGGGATCCACGACGACGGCGTCGCTATCGCTTACCAGTACGTAGCTGAGCGCGCCCTTGCCGACGCGGTCGAGCTGGACCACGTGGGAGAGGGACGGCGTCGGAGACAGCGCGCGAGCGACGTACACGCTCTCCCATGCGGCCATGCCCCCGGCGACCGAATAGGCTTCAAACCCGCGCTCGCGCAGAAAAGCAGTCGCCTTCTTGCTTGAATTGCCGTGTCCACAGATGACGGCGACGGGACGGGCTGGGTCGAGACGTAACGCGGCAACGTCGGGAAGTCCGAGGATCTTCGAGCTGGGGTGTGCGTGAAACTCCAGCTCGGATCCGATCGACACATGGCCGCGCTCGACCTTGTCGGGCGCCCGCACGTCGAGAACCTGAAGTGGTTCCCCGCGGTCCAGACGTTCGGCGAGCTCCTGGGGTGGTATCTGTGGTAGCGTCGGGTCCGGCATGGCTGTTAGTGTCGTCGCGACCCGCCCAAAACGCAACGGCCCCCGTTGCCGGGGGCCGCGCGTACATTCGCTCCTGCAGGCACTTATTTCAGCGGCACCAGGACGCTGAACATCAGGCCGAGCGTGTTCACCGGGGGCACGCCGACGCTCGATTTGGCACCGAACATCGTGTAGTTCGCTTCCATGCGGCCGCCCAGCGGGCCGGTCAATGCAAAGCGATAGCCCCACGCCAGGTTGAGACCCGTGCGTGACACCGCGTCCACACCGGTCGATTTGATGTAGTGCAGGTTGCCGCCCAGTGCGCCATACCAGCCTCCACGGACAGCGTAGTTGACGCGCGCGGAAAAGTTGCCGCTGAAGGCCGTCGTTCCGGCCCCTTGGAAGCGGTGGATGTCGAGGCCCGGCTCGATCGCGATCTTCGCGCCGACCGGAATGATGGCAAACATGGTCGGAGGCAGGGCGATATCGGCTGCACCCAGCGCCGTCCCCAGCCCGCCGCCGTAACCCGGCAACGAGACGGCGGTGAGGTCCGCGCCCCCGATTTCGTGGACGTTGGCGTAGCCACCGGAAATTCCGAGTTGCGTTGTCCAAGCGCGTCCCGCTCGGGGACGAGCCGTGGTACGGACAGCACGTCCGGAACTCGTGCCTGTGGAAACTCCGATCAAGACGGCGTATATGTCCCGCGGTGGAGCGTTTTCGGCTTTG
>WNFW01000224.1_pt1 | contig 34955 bp, 30 predicted proteins | sample 5400131 | NCBI WGS metagenome assembly WNFW01 (sample SAMN13153362, study PRJNA577476) | soil metagenome | isolation source: 20 cm soil or saprolite under grassland replicate 1 | place: USA:California | collected 2016-06-15 | reverse complement strand
GGGGATCAGATCCCTCTCGATTTTAGAAAACCAAAGTTCGGTCTGGTTGATTCAACAACCCGTTCCGCCAGGGAAGCAACTTCTACGATTCCCATGGTCATGGGGCAGGATACCGATCCTGTTGGTAACGGGTTTGTCGCCAGCTTGGCGCGGCCGGGCGGGAACATTACTGGATTGGGAATTGCCCCGGAGCTAAGTGGAAAACAACCGGAGCTTCTGAAGAAGATCGTTCCTAAGCTCTCCCGTGTGGCCGTCTTCGGGAATTCGATCCAGCCTGGCAATCCGCAAGCGTCAAAAGCGACGGAACTTGCTGCAGCGGCGTTGAAAGTGAAGCTTCAATACTTAGCGATACGAGATCCCAAGTATGATATTGGGACCGCATTCCGAACCGCAAGCAAGGGGCGGGCTGACGCAGTCCTTATGATGACGAGCCGCGTCTTCGTTCTTCAGCGAACACAGATTACCAGACCTCGGAGCAAAGAGTCGGATTCCGGCGATCGCGTACGGATTCGGTCATCATCCGATCGGAACACAGCAAGCTTGAATCTCGAAATTGGACTCAAGGGCGTTCACGTCACGCCCTTGAGTCGTTCCCTTCTTGACGATCAGTCAACGGGTTGTCCGGGGTCATCGTTCGTGGTTGTGAATACGGCGATGCAGCCGGTTGAGCCGCCGCAAAGGGTCGTGGCAGCGTTATTGCCCGGAACGTACACCTGGTTCTTGACCGGGTCAGCCGCAACCGAATGCGAGCCTAGGGCCGACGTTGCGCTGGCGTCCTCGGCATCGGGATCCCCACTCTGGTCAACGACGCCGAGTATCGGACCCGGCGTGGGCAAAGCGAGGTTGTGGTTACTGCCGGCAAGGAAGTAATGATTGTCACCGGGGTTGAACCAAACTTCGTCGTTACCGTTCAGACCAGGTAGGTTTCGGACTAAGTCACCGTTGAGCTCGTTGATGATCACCGATCCCTTCCCTGAATTGCTGCAGCCGAGAAGGATTTCGCGCTTCGGCCCAATCGCCATTCCTTGGGGTCCGAGACAATCAGCGGTGGCTGGGGGACCTGCACTAAACCCAAAATCAATGGGAAAGACCTTTTCGACCTTCTTGGATGCTGGGTTGATCTCCAGCACGGCACCGGGCGTCGTGTTCGCCCCAGTGCCGGCCACTTCCGGGATGGCCAGATAGAATTTTTTTGTCCGCGGGTTCCACTGGCACTGCTCGATGCCGTTGGTGGCTTTGACGTTCTTCGCATTGGGGTCGGAGCCGTCCAAATGGAGCTTCCCGACGACCTTGTAGCTCTCGGTGGAGATGAAGGTGAGGAACAAGTCTAAATCATCGTCGTTCGCTAGGAGGACCACGTGATGCTGCGGGTCCTCACACAGCTCGTCGGCCCTTCTTTGTCCGCCGTTATCGATGGTGTGAGTTACCTTGCCCGTAAGGTCAATGACCAGTATTCGGCTCGTTTGCGTTGCAGGGGTTGTGGCACCACACGGGCTGGAACCCGGTGGATTGCCACACAAAACGCCATCTGCTGCCCAGACTTCTTTGTGGTCATTCGCCGTGATCACGCCGTTCGGGCCCGACGTGTTGGTACCGGGTTGAACGCCGACGAACGAGCCCTTTGCAAGCTGGGTTATCGTGTTATCACTTGTTTTGACCTGATCGACCGTTGCGTTGGTGCGGTCGGCCAGGAAATAGAGCTTGAGCTGCGGATCGACAAAGCCGATGTCGAAAGAATTGAGGCCGCCCGGCACGGTGATTGTAGAGGTTTTTGAAAAAGTCTCCTCCGCGGCGAAAGCCGTTCCGGGCCCAGCGACCAACGCTGTCCCGGCCCCGACGACTGACGCCAGGACCGCGATGAGCGTGGCGAGTCGAGCACACCGTGGTGCGAATATTGCCAAAATTCTATTGGCACCTTTAGTAGATGAATCATGGTGCATTGCATTCATAATTTGCCTCCTCGAAAAATAGTCTGTGTTGGAAATTCCGATCTGAAGATTACCCTTCTCCCGCCTCGGTGACAGAGACGGTCGAGAAGGTTGTCTTCACTTGATTTGTGACCGGAGACAATGACGCGTCAGCCAGGCACGGAATCTCGCGGTAGGCTTACGTGATAAAGATGAGTGCGAGCTTTCTCCAGACGGGAGAGTGCGCGCAGCGCGGCAATTTTCCAGCGCGCTTGGTCTGGTAAATGATTTGGAGCCAGGGTCTGTTCGTTGTCAAAACGTTGGACCCGTTCGGGTAGGGGATCGATGCGCGGAGATGTTCCGATATCAGCGTCGACGATCGACCATCGGGCAGATCTGGTCAACGCCAATAAATTGGAACCGTCCAGGTCGAGAATATTAAAAGCAATGAACGCGAACACAAACGGCATGCTCGCAATACATGCAGCTCGCCGGAATTTGACAGGGCTCACAAGGTGTAATCCCAATAGCATCATCGAACCCCTTTATCCCGCTACTCCTGCGGTGTGGCATTCGTATAGTACTAAGCAGTGATCTTGTCAAACGGTTAAAAGGAGCGACTTTTACGTTGTAAATGGATCAAACTTCCGACACCGAAACGAGGGCGGGTGCTAATATGCGCGGGCTCATGAGGGCCATTCACCAGCGAGGAGATTCGCAAGCTCAGGGGAAAAGTACAGCGAGGAAAGGAATCGAAATGAACCTGAGGCGGAGAGTTGAACGGATCGAGGGGGAGATGAAACCAATGCAACTTAGGGCAGTGATCCAAGGTTTCCTGGCCGATTCCGCGCCACCTGGAAAGAGGTTTGTGCCGTTCGCTTTAGCCCCTAACGATCCGAGACTTCAACAGGGAATGGACAAGGAAGGAGAAGCCGTTATCTCGCGTTGGTGGTCAGTGATTTTTTTTAGAGGGAACCACGGTGCAGCAAGAAGCGAGGCTCGCGCAACTCAGAGTGGACACAAGATTTCAAAAACCGTGGGACGATGACCAGCCACCCGTTTGACGTGCATCATCAACATTTTCCAGTCAGGCGCACCCGCTGTGAGAAGTGTGTCGATTCTATTTGTGATCAGTGCCTCGATGGCTGTCTGGAAGCTGCGCGGGACCAGACGTTTGTGTGCTACACGGTTAGGAGTCTCGCCCGGCCAAAGCCGTCCAGTAAGTCGAACTCCGAGCTTAACATCCAAGTAAAAGCCCGGTCGCTATATTCTCTCCGCCGCAATCAACGGCCGCCACATGCCTTGACGGATTCCAATTCGGTCGCGTATCATTGATGCGCCGCGATGAGATTCTCAAAGCCTCCCCAGTTGATGACTTCAGAAGAGCTTGCTGATCGAGTAATTGCCTGCATTCAGGAGCGAATGCCGGAATCCGACTCGCTTGATTACAAAGCGGCGCTCAATATTAGAAACCGTCAGGATCGGATTGAACTGGCAAAAGACATATCATCGTTTGCCAATGGACTAGGCGGAACTCTCTTGTACGGTGTCCCAGAACGAGAAGAAAATGGGGTTCCCGTCCCTGTGCCAATCGAAGAGTGCGGTCTGGAAATTGATCTGGGTGCTCCTGAACAGGTAGAAAACATTTTGCTCGATGCTATTCGACCTATTCTGTCGGACGTCTTTGTTAAGCCCGTGACAATACCTGTTCAGGGAAAGCAGATCCTTTTGGTTCATCACCCCGCAAGTTGGAATAAGCCGCACATGGTCGAGGCGTACAACGAAAGAAGGTTTTTTAGGCGTAGTAATTATCGGGTGGTCTCCATGTCGGAAACGGAGGTGGAAGCGGCATACGCTTCTCGCCGATCTGTTCGGATTGCAGCAGAGGAATTCTTTCGGACAGCAGATCTAGGAACCATCCCGACCGGCCGTTTCCTTCGGGCGATGATATTTCCAACATCTACCTTGGTCCGACGCGAAAGAATGCGCGAAGAAGAGTTCCGCAAATGGCTGAGTGGAAACCCGCCACAAGGAAGAAGGGGTGACTGGATTCCATTTCTTGACGGCGTTCGTTTCCTGTCTGTAGCCGGTGGCGCTCTTTATGGCAAACAGTTTGAACTGAGGTACTTTCACAGCGGAGCAGTTTCATTCACGACTGATCTGCAAATGCTGTTACCGGACAATGGTGCGCTGAATCTCGCAGACACCGAAAAGATCGTCGATCTCTACGTTTTAATTCCCACCGCAAAATTTTTTGAACTACTTGGGATTGCCTCGCCCTTGGTTATTAAACTTGAACTCCACGGATGCCGCGGTCTTGAGGCTTTTGTGAAATTTCCGTTTGGTGACTCTGACAAAGGTCCCTCAGCTCTTTCGCAGGATCCAACAAGCTTCCTCGAAGAATCATCAAGTGATGAATTACTGGGGCAACATGAGAAACTTCGCGGGCGGCTTGCTGAGCGGCTTTTCGCTGCGTTTGGACTGTGGCGAGCACAAAATTCCATTGCCTCTTGAATTCTTCCCCGTCAGAATTACCACCTAAAAAGCTGACCGTAATGATATCGCCCGAATTCCATTTAGCACCTTTAACGAGCGCGGCGCGATCCTTTCCAGCAGAAGCCGAAGGTTCTTCAAACCAGGCAAAACACCATTGATTTTCATTTTCCATTTCGTCCTCCTATGGGGTTAGAGTTTGCACAGTCTGACGCTTCGAGAGCGCTGGATTGTAAATCCGGTCACAACTTCGATTCGTTTTACATTAGCCCGGACTGGGTGCTCCAGCTTGGGTTTTGTTGTTTATTGGAAAGTGTGCACTTATTTTGAGGAAGAACTTACAGGTTCAGCGCCGGGAACGGAAAAGGGCACAGACGGCATATGCAGAGATTAAACGGTTGCAGGTCAAGCAATTGGAAGAGCGGGCCGATCCAGTGACGGTGCGGTTTACCGTTCCAGAGCACCTGCGTGACGAAGCCCTAGAGCAGCTAGACCAACTGCAATATGCGATTAAACAGCGCGCTTTGGACATCACGACCGATCGAGTTCGAGAATACATCTCCCAAAGACAGACAGAGAACGCGAGTAACGCAAGCATCAATAGGGATCTTTCCGCGCTGAAAAGGATGTTCTCGCTGGCCGTGCAGGCCGGCAAGCTTTCATCCAAGCCTTATATTCCTGCCCTGGATGAAAACAACGCCCGCCAGGGTTTTTAGACCATGGCGGCTTTCTCGCGCTAAGAAGGAATCTACCGAACTATCTCAAAGACCCGGTGACGTTTCTTTATCTTTCGGGCTGGCGAGTAAGCGAGATGAAGGCCTTGGAGTGGCGCGATTTCGACGCCGCGGGAATGCTCGTTCGGCTACGGCCGGAAATTTCCAAGAATAAAGACGGTCGACTTCTTCCTTTGCGAAACGAACTCCTGGAAGTCGTAGAGCGCGCCAGGGAAACCCGGCTGCCGGAGTGCGCGTTTGTCTTTCATCGGAATGGAAAACCGGTAGGCGATTTCCGAAAGGCATGGAAGGCTGCTTGTAAGAAGCAAAATTAGGCGGGCTTATCGTCCACGATCCAGACGCACGGCTGTACGAAACTTCGTGCAAGCTGGAGTCCCGGAGCGCGTCGCAATGATGCTAAGTGGCCATAAGACCAGGAGCGTCTTTAATCGCTACAATATCGTTAGCGAAGCGGACGTCGTTCAGGCGACTCAAAAGCTTCAATCCCATTTAAGCCGGCAACCGAAGCAGTCGAAGGTCGTCAGCCTAAAACAATGAGGAAAACGGACCGCTTAGCTATGTCAACACGGACAGAACACGGACAAATGAAGCTGTTAGACCAGATGACTTTTTACGGACAAAACGCGCAAGTGCTTGAAAAATTTGGTGGGCCGCCGGAGACTCGAACTCCGGACCCGCTGATTAAGAGTCAGTTCCGGCGCGGACCAGAACCAAACATTGACAAGAAAGCCCAACCATTTCGAGGCCCGCTTGCTTTTTCTTCGACAATGGAAGGTGTATGTTCTGCCCAGGTTCAGGCACAAAACAAGCACAGCGGTGGTGACAGGGATGCAATGAAGAAAAACGTATTCTGTCTTGCGTTAGGCGCTATGCTCTTTGCGCTTTGCTTTCCCGCCAAGGCGCAGCAGCCGAAGAAGCTTGCGCGTCTCGGAGTTCTTCTTTACAGCAATCCGACAGCAGACCCCAACATCGCCGCGTTCCGACAAGGATTGGCCGAACTCGGCCATGTCGAAGGCCAAAACTTTTCAATCGAGTACCGCTTCGCCGAAGGCAAACCCGAGCGACTGCCGGCTCTCGCCGCTGATTTAGTGGGTGCGAAGCCCGATGTTATTTTCGCGTTGGGCGGCGACGTGGTACCGGCGGCACAGAATGCGACAAAGACCATCCCGATCGTGATGTGGGTCAGCAATGATCCAGTCCAGATGGGATTTGTAGCCAGCCTTGCGCGCCCCGGCGGAAACACTACCGGAGTGACGCTTATCCTCGATGAGCTGGCGGGCAAAAGATTAGAGCTCCTGAAAGAAATTGCACCGAAAATTTCCTACGTCGGTGTGCTCTGGAATCCGGACCATGCAGATCCTGAAATGCGCGAAATACAACGCGCGGCTCGAAGCCTCGATGTTCGGCTGGAATCGCTGGAAGTCCGCCAGGGCGAAGATTTCGAGCCTGCCTTCCAGAGTGCATCGAAGAGGAAAGTTGAAGCGCTAATCGTGGTCTCCTCTAGGCTCGTTAATCGTCATCGCGAGCGCATTTTGGATTTTACAGCCAAAGCGCGATTGCCTTTGGTTGGCGATTGGGGACCGTGGGCGCCCCAGGGCGGGCTTCTATCGTATGGCCCCAATGTCGCGGAGATGGTCGGGCGGAGCGCGAGTCATGTGGATAAGATCCTGAAGGGCGCGAAACCGGCCGACTTGCCGGTAGAGCGTCCAACAAAATTTGAGCTGATCGTTAACCTCAAAACTGCCCAGCAGCTTGGGCTGACGGTTCCGCCGTCGGTGCTTTTCCGAGCGGACAAAGTGATTCGATGAAAACAGGCATGAGGCACGAGGCAACAGGCAACAGTAAAAACGCGAAACTCTTCGGTGTCGCGCTTTGCGCTCTGCTCTTCGCGCTTAGCGTTCCGGCTCAGGCGCAGCAGCCGACGAAGATCCCACGGATAGGTATCTTTCGAACACCGATGCAGCTACTGACTCCCCGCGCGCCGAGGGAATTCGGCTAGCTCTGCGCGAGCTTGGCTACATAGAAGGACAGAACATCGCCATCGAGTACCGATATGCGGAGGGGAGGCCAGATCGGGAGCCTGGGCTTGCGGCGGAGCTTGTGCGTCTGAAGGTTGATATCATCGTGGTAGCGACAGGGGACGTGACGATCCAGGCGGCCAAGAATGCAACCAAGACGATTCCCATCGTTATGACGGGCCAAGGATCCGATCCTGTTAGGGCAGGCTTCGTTGAAAGCCTTGCTCGTCCAGCTTCTGAAGGAGATCGTTCCAATAGGTAGGGAGCGGAATCGAATCGAGAAATAGTCCGCTGATGTTCAATCAGATGTTCCGATATAACCGCTTAGATACTCGAACTTTTCTACCCGCTGTGCTTCAATTGTGCTCGTCTGAAAAATAGTCCCATGCGACCCCTGAGTGAGCGCGAACTAGCACAGAACTAGCACAATTGAGCACAGTGGCAGAACAAGTGACTCTTGAGATGAAACCCAACGAGTTGAACCAATTGGAGAAAATTGGTGGGCCGCCGGAGACTCGAACTCCGGACCCGCTGATTAAGAGTCAGCTGCTCTACCAACTGAGCTAGCGGCCCATCACAAAACCAGTAAGCCAGCGTGCAGTTCTCAGTCGGCAGGGAATTCTTTCTGCCGCTGCCTGCTGCTATCTGCCGTCTTTTGAATCTGGGGTGAGTGAAGGGATTTGAACCCTCAACCCCTGGAGCCACAGTCCAGTGCTCTAACCAGTTGAGCTACACTCACCACATCTAAAACCATTCTGGCGCGCCAGAAGGGATTCGAACCCCTGACCTACGGCTTAGAAGGCCGTTGCTCTATCCAGCTGAGCTACTGGCGCGGTGACAGCAGGCGGAAAGCAGCGTGCAGTCAGCGGCAAGAAAACCGGCCATTGAACTGCCTACTGCTTACTGGAAACCGCCTGCTGTATTTCTGGTCGGGGCGAGAAGATTTGAACTTCCGACCCCCTGCGCCCAAGGCAGGTGCGCTACCAGGCTGCGCTACGCCCCGTCAATTGACCAGAGTCATTCTACATGGGCAATGCCTGAAATCAAGGTTTTGCGTTCAAATCGACTAGCGATGGCAGCATTTCTGCCAGTTTTCTAAGCGCCTTACCGCGATGACTGACCGTGGCCTTGATCGCGCGATCGATTTCGCCGAAAGTCTTGCCCAACGACGGGTAGAAAAAAAGCGGATCATAGCCGAAACCGTTTTCCCCTTTGAGCTCAAATGAGATGCGCCCTTCACAGGAATCCCGGACGGTCCATTCCTTCATGCCGTGAGACTTCGGCGCGCAAAGCGCGAGGGCGCAAACGAATCTCCCGGTTCGTTTCTCTTCCGAAATTTCCCTCAATTCGTGCATCAGTTTTTCGTTATTTTTTTTATCATTCCCCTCTTCACCGCAATAGCGCGCCGAATAAATCCCTGGTGCTCCGTTGAGAGCATCGACCTCGAGACCGGAGTCGTCGGCCAAAGTTAAATAACCAGAGTATTCGGCCAACGATCTCGCCTTTTTTAGAGCATTTTCTTCGAACGTGGCGCCATCCTCGATAATCTTCGGCCAAGTGGCAAGATCGGATAATGACAAGACTTCAAGCGGAAGCTGTCTGAGGAAATCTTTGACCTCGGCAAATTTCCCCGGATTGGTCGTAGCGACAAGTAGTTTGATCACGATGAAACGAAGTTAGCCACCGAGTGCAGCCAGAACTTTTTTCTGCGCGCCGAGCAGCTCGCGAATTCCGTCTTGCGCCATCTCCGCCATGCGCTCCATCTGCCTTTTAGTAAACGGAGCGCTTTCGGCCGTTCCCTGGACCTCGACAAACTTACCCGAACCGGTCATGACGAAGTTCATGTCGACATTCGCCCGGCTGTCTTCCTCATAAGATAAGTCCAAAAGAATTTTGCCGTCGATGATGCCGATGCTCACAGCCGCAACGGAATCTTTGATCGGATCTACTTTGATGATTCCCCTCTCGAGCCAGCGCTTAGTCGCCTCAACGAGCGCGACATAGGCTCCCGTGATCGAAGCGGTTCGCGTTCCGCCGTCGGCCTGGATCACGTCGCAATCGATCCAAATCGTCTTTTCACCGAGACTCGGCAGATCGGCAACTGCCCGCAAGCTTCGGCCAATCAGCCTCTGGATCTCGTGGGTTCTGCCGCCGACTTTGCCGCGGGATGATTCCCGCGCGATACGGACCTGCGACGACCCGGGCAACATGCCGTACTCCGCGGTAATCCACCCTTTGCCGCTGTTACGCAGAAACGGCGGCACTCGCTCTTCGAGTTTTGCCGTGCAGATGACCTTTGTATCGCCGAATTCAATTAACACCGAACCGTCCGCGGTTTTGATATAGCCAGGCGTAATCGTTAACGGTCTTAGTTGTTTCGGTTGTCGTCCGTCCGATCTCATTCCGTCTAATTAAAATCGTTCAAGCTGTTCAAGCCGTTCAATACGTTCAAACCGTCGAGGCCAATCGATTGTCTGCCCTGATGGCTATTGCCTGCCGTCAACTATTCAAATGAAAGACAACCATCTTCAATTCCGTCATTTCTTCCACTGCATATCGCGGGCCTTCCTTGCCGAAGCCGGAATCCTTGAGCCCGCCGTAGGGCATCAAATCGACGCGCCACTGCGGTCCCCAATTGACGTGGAGATTGCCGGCTTCCGCTTCGCGGGCGAATTTCATCGCCCATTCGACGTTCTCAGTGAAAATACCGGCCGAGAGCCCATACACGCTGTCATTCGCCAGCGCGATGGCGTCTTCAATCGCGTTGAACGGTGTCACCGCCACCGCCGGCCCGAACAATTCGTCGCGGGAAATGCGCATCTCCGGCTTCACGTCTGCCACGACGGCCGGCATGTATATCGCGCCGCGTCTTCCGCCACCGGCCACCATGCGCGCGCCTCCGGCAACCGCTTCGTTAATCCAGTCCTCGACCCGCACCGCCTCACTTTCCTTAACCATCGGCCCGACCTTTGACTTTTCGTCGAGTTGGTTGCCTGTGGTAAGCGCTTCTACCTTGGGCTTCAGCACGCCAAGAAAATCGCCGTAAACCTGCTTCGACGTCAACACCCGTTGCGTGGAGATACATGTCTGGCCGGCATTTCCATAACCGGTCACTGCCACTGCGGCCGCCACCTTGTCCAAATTGGCATCGGGCATGATAATGAGCGGGCTGTTGGAGCCGAGTTCCATCGTTACCTTCTTGATGCCGGCCATGCGGCAGATTCGGTCGCCGATCTCCCGGCTGCCGGTAAATGTAATCTTGCGCACGCGCCGATCTTTGACGATGGTATCGCCGATTTCTCCGCCGGATCCGGTGATACATTGAATCCCTTCGGGAGGGAGTCCGGACTCGAGCAAAATCTCGGTGAGCTTTAAAGCCGAGAGCGGCGTGTCCGACGCCGGTTTCACAATCACGGAATTGCCCGCGGCCAAAGCCGGACCGACTTTATGACAGACCAGGTTGAGCGGGAAGTTGAACGGCGCGATCGCCGCCACGACGCCACAAGGCACGCGCAGTGTGAATCCGAACTTTTTGCTTCCCGTGGGATCCGCGTCCAGCGGAACGGTCTCGCCGTGGAGGCGCTTCGCTTCCTCCGCCGATCCCATTATCGTTTCAACCGCCCGGCTCGCCTCGCCTCGCCCTTCGGCGATGATTTTCCCCTCTTCTTTGGAAATCAGCTGGCCCAGCTCTTCGTTGCGCGCGGCCATCGTATCCGCGGCTTTGCGCAAAACCTTCCAGCGCTCGTAGCTTGAAAGCTTGGCCATCACTTTGGCGCCACGCTCGGCAAAAGCCAACGCCTTTTCGACGTCGCCACCGTCCGCTTTCGGCACATGGTCAATAATCGAGTTGTCGAAAGGGTTTCTCACCTCGATCTTATTGGGCTTGTCCACCCAGTTTCCGCCTAGAAAAATCTTCATGTTTCCAAACCTCCTAAATGCTCATTTGGGAAACGACTAGAGAGACTTCATGGGAGCCTTCACTCATCCGTAATGCAGCGAACGCGCCAGATCATAGAGAGTCTGAACGAGAAAACGCTGCAAGAAAACAATTGCGATCCAAACCACGAGCGGCGACAGATCAAGTCCCCCCGCAACAACCGGCACTACCCGGCGGACTCTATCCAAAACCGGTTCCGTCGCATTGTACACGAAACGAACAATTGAATTGTACGGATCCGCATTCACCCACGAGATGATAACCCGTGCGATAATGATCCACATGTAGGCCCACAATATATATTCCAGGACGTAAGTAACGGCAATGATGAAATTGGCGATGACAAACATATTTAGGTCTTCCTCGGACCAAAAAGCGCCGTGCCGATCCGCACGATGGTCGCCCCTTCTTCAATAGCGACGGTATAGTCGTGGGTCATTCCCATGGAGAGCTCCTTCAGACCAATGTTGGGAAGCCGCTGCTCTTGCAGCTTCAATTGTAACTCCCGTAGCTCCCTGAAGTAGGGACGAACCTCTTCGGGATTCTGTTTAAATGGCGGAACCGCCATGAGTCCCTCAACTGTAAGATTCGATAATTCGCTGACGTTCTTCAACAGATCCAAGAGCTTATCTTTAGCGAGGCCGGATTTGGATTCTTCACCGGCCAAATTTACTTCGACAAAGGCCCGGACGTTTTTTCCCTTCTTGCGACCTTCCTTCGCCAGCTCACGCGCCAAGGCGACATTATCCAAAGATTCAATCACACCGAACAGCTCCACCGCGACCTTGGCCTTGTTGCGCTGCAAGTGGCCGATCATATGCCATTCGGCCGTTTCTGAAATGGCGCGTCTCTTGTCCTGCGCTTCCTGGACATAGTTCTCGCCGATGAGCTTGATGCCGGCCGCAATGGCCGCCCGGATCGCTTCGATACTCTGCGATTTGGCGGCCGCTAGGAGCTTGATCTCGCCGGGTTCCCTGCTTGACCGCAGCGCCGCCTCAGCAATCCGACCTTGAATCGCGCGGTAATTTGCGGCGACATCGACCATAGGCAAAGTTTGAAATATCATATCCCGCCAGGCAAATCACTTGCCGTCATAATCCAGGTTCGGCCGGTCCGTTCGTGTAGGGAAGTTCCGTATTGCCCTGTCGGAAATTTACGTCTAACTGCAGGTTCGGCAGCTGGGCGCGCGTGTTCTACGCTTGGGATTTCAGTAGTCCAATGCAACAGAAATGGGACAATCGAGACGCTTGAAAATAAAGCCTCACCACAAAATCTTCCGGTACAAAAATTGCTCATAAAGAAAAAGAAGGAGGATGAGCCATGAAAAAAACATTATATCTGCTATTGACGGTTGCCGGCTTAGTGCAATGGGGTTGCAGCCCTTCATTTTGGGGCGGCGCAGCCGTGGGCGCTCTCGGCACAGGCGGGGGATATGAATACAACGCCAAGCGGCAGATGGACAAGCTGGAAGACGACCGCAGAAGCGGCCGGATCAGCCGGGACGAATACCAGGATAGAAAACGTCAAATAGAAAAAGGGTCGATCATCTACTAATCCGAGACATGATCTGCCGATCGCTTTGCGCTTTCGGCAGTTTTCCGTGTAACGCGGGTTGTTTGTTGGTTTCTTTGGAAGGGCAGAGCCGCTGGGCTTGGTGGAGGCGTCTGTCCGTAGGATGGAACACGTCGCCAGTATAGTTTAGCTCCTGAAAATTTTTCAAAATGCTCACCCAGGTGTGGCAGTCCCAGTCGAGTTTATTCCAATAGGCCAGACCTTTTGCGTCCGCCTCGAGTTCTTTTTCCGTGGAGTAGTTATGCAGTTTCACATTTCGCGGGAGCCCCACATCTGTGGCCGACATGCCACCTCCAAACGTACCGCGGTTCAAGGAGGTGGTCCTGTTCTGCTTTGCGTGACCGGCGGTCTCATGCGCGATCTCGTGGGCCAAGGTTTGTCGGAGGAGCCAATGGTACCAGGAATACTTCAACGCCAGTCCCGCGAGCTTGTGATTGATGTAAATGCGCCGATTACCGATACTCATTCCTAGAATATCTTTCCGGGGGAAGTCCGAGAGAAAGATCTGATAATCAGCAACGCGATCTTTATCCTCGCTAACGGCTATAATCCGCGCCGCCTCGTCTCTGACCAGACGTTCGACTGAGTCATCGGATACCGTGGGGATATCAAACTGCGTCGAGCACGAGGTCAAAAGCAAACAGAAAATAATCAACCCGCATAAGGGAAGGCTGCCTCTTGGGTTTGGCATCTCGTTATTTGATCACTTCCATGATCGCTACTTTCAATGAAATAGAGTGATGCAACCTAGCACATATTCTCTCCAGCCGCCAGAAGTACGTCACAGCCTTAACGGATACGGATAATTCGGAATGGCAAACCTTAACAGACTCATCACAACCGTCTTCCGTCCAAGCCTATAGCGATTTAGCGCAACTGTTCGAGGGCGCCTTCGAGATCGTCGCCCGTTTTCCGGGGCCAGATCAAAGGTAAAGATGCGACGCGAATCCGCCATCCTTCTCCCGAACTCCGGGGTAGGCTTAGGGTTTTAGTCTGGTGATGGAGAGGATGTCACCAGCGCTAACCTGGATGACGCCTTGTTCCGACTTTAGCGAAAAGTTTCCAGAGTCATCCTTTTGCGTGATTTGACCTTCCATAGGATTTGGAAACCGACCAGTTTCCGGCCGAAGGGTAACCTTAACCCGATCACCGACCGCGAGCAGTTTCAACGCATTTGCCAGCGATTCGAATATCGCCATTGCCCCTCCTAAAAGAGCATTTTCAAAAGAAAATTATATTAACTCTTTTCAGATTCAATTTCTGCCCCACCCATGTCATTGGCAATTTCGCAAAATTGTTCGAGAGCGGCTCCAAGATCGTCGAAACAGAGTCCAGGCTGTCCTATCGATCCTATCCTCCAACCGGGAAAAAGGCGTGACTTATAAGGATCAGGATCACCATCAGCACGATACCTAACCCCAGACTCCACCCAATGAGCTTCTTTTCGATGGGCAGAAGCGGTTCGTAGGGCATTTTCTGCATTTCCTGACCGATCTTCGGTTGTTGTTCCATGATTTTTGCCTCCTCACCGTGGCTAGCCTGCTACCAACGGTGGATTAACGCCGCCAAAAAAGATGAAGGAAATCACCAATCCCACCCAGATGACAAAGCCGAACAGGCAGAGCAGATAAACCGCCGCCAGCCTGCCGATACCTTCCTCCCAAAGCTTTCTAAAATTGCTCATCACGCCGATCGTGAAAAACGTCATAACGAAAAAGATACCGCGAAAAGTATTGGCTTCCCCCATGGCCGACTTGAGCTTCCCGGTAAACTCAGGCGTAGCGCCCAACGCCAGGACCAGAATCACCACGAAAGTCACAACGTAGCCGATGATAAACTTCGGAAAGCGCTGCCAGATCTCCCCAACCCTGGCCTTCTCACCTACGCGCACATCGATGCGCGTCGTCCAGATATAGGCGAGAATGAACGCCCAAATGCCGATGAAGACATCGATGAAAACCTTAACGGTCGCGGTGGTGCCAAGGATCCAACCTTTCTCGAAATTCATTCCTCGCGCCGCCGCGCTCGCCAGGATCAGCGATTCTGTAATGCCGCCGCTGGCGATTGCGGCACCGTCTGTTTTTACCGCCAGCCCCATCCAGGCACCGGCTACCAGCGGTTCGTGGGACAGAAAGGTCTGCGCAGCGAATGGCAGGATCAGTAGCTCAACGACGGCAAAGATCACGACCAGCGAGGCCACCATGATGGGCACCACCGGCCGAGCGCGGATCGCGCTGCCGGTAGCGATCGCTGCCGATACGCCGCAGATGGAGATTCCAGAGGCGAGTGGCGCTGCCCATTCGCGGCTGAATTTGAACCACTTGCGCGCTACGAAATAGACGACGGCCCAATAGATCAGATATGCTTCGATGATGGCGGCGAGGCCCCTGAACATCAGCGACGTCGCAAGACTCAGCTTCTCGGCCGCTGTGATTCCAAGGAAACCGCCGAGTATGACAATCGCGGTTTTGATGTACCACTCCGGCCGCACCGCCTCTTTCATCCAGTCGGCAAAGCCAGCCAGGAAGTTTCCCACGATGAGACCAGCGATCAGCGCGACAATAAATCCGCCTTCATTGGTGAGTTTAAGGGACCAGGTGATGCCGAATTTTTGCATGTCAGCTGGCGTGGTCACCGCGAAGTTAGCGTAGCTCCCGATGATCCAGCACAGGTAACTGATCCAGAACACGGCGCTGAAGCCGAGCAGGAAGCGCTTGATATCGGCCTTGAGAGCCACCGCGCCGGCCGTCATGACCGCAAGCAGCGCCACATACGTCGCAATCAGAGCGCCTATCCCGCCGATACTCGCGTAAGCCTTCGAAGCTGGTGTGAGAGCTTTGGAAAGATCATTCCACACGCCGGTGGTAACGACCCATCCTAGGATGTCTGAGCCAACAAGCACTCCCAGCGAAAGCAAAAAAACCAGCAGGCCGATCCATACCGACAACCAATCTTCACTCATGGCCTGACGAGTTTGTTCCATACTCCCTCCCTTAATTTTTCACGGGCCGCCAAGGCGATAGGAAGTGCTCCGGTATCGAGTCATTGTCGCAATCACCGTTTGGACCTAGTCGACACAACTAGTCGCTCTGCGGGTTACCGTTAAGCAAAACCTATCAGCCAACTAAGTAAACAGATTGGTTTAGTTAAGAATAAATAAACGCTTACACTTAAACGCTAGATGATGTCAAGATAACGTGAAGGTGATCGGGTAGGATCTCAATGCCGGTAATCGGTTACCGGCCAACGCGAACCGCAGCAGTCCATCGGACCCGTCGGCTTAGTTCTCGGTTGCCTGTTTTGATTTTTTGGTGGCCGCCGCTTGGACTTTACGTGGTCTCACGTTTGTGAGCCAAGCGATCCCAATGACGCCGCCTGCGATAAGAAATCAAAGAATCGATTTCCTGAGAAATTTCCGCAAAGATCACATTTTCATTCTTCTATTCGACAGAGCTATTTGAGTTACCAGGCGTAGCGGAAGATCCAGCACCCTGTGGTGTTGTGGCATTTTGCTGCGTTGTATTTTGATCCTTTTGCTCGTCAGAGGTCCGATTACAGGCTGCGAAAGACAGAGTAATCAAAACCAAGAGAGTAGATATCAAAACTCTCGATGACTTCATTTTTATTTCCTCCTTTTATTCGATGATTCTCTTACTCACGGAAACAACTTCTGAGTATGCGGAGCAAATGTGATTCCAATTCTGTTCGTTATTGATTTTGCAGCACATTTAAACGTCATTGATGTAAATGCCGCTCTTTTTGCTGTCGCAAACATCCACATCGTGTAGAGATTCTCTACAGGGCGAGAAGACTAGTGTTGTGTCTCACGCAGTTTGTACTTTATGCAAGACGGTCTCAGTCGTCATTCCCGCGGAAGCGGAAATCTAGAACTCCTCAGAAATCCTGGATTCCGGCTCGCGCTAGCTATTACCAACTTGGCCGGAATGACGTTTGAGATAATTACGTGAATTTAAGAGACACTACCACTGGAAGTGTGATGTGCCGGAACTCAACGTCTAAACCGACGAGCGAATCGGCGGGTACTCACGAAAACTGATGGGTCAAACGGAATCTGTAAGGGAAGATCATCGCTTGTGCAGAGGTGAATCGTGGAGCGATGAAAAAGAATTGCAGAAACCGAAAGTGTAAAAAAGAAAAGGCCCCTTCCCGGGAAGGGGCCTCTTTCTTCGCGCTTCTAGCGCCGTAAATAGAACTCTTTATTCTCTTCGATTGCCCGCCTGTCACTGGAAGCGCTCAGCGCCATAGTTGCCTCGGACTTCCTTTTAGTCCATTAAGTAAGTCCTCCGCTTTTCGTGATCGCCAAAACGATCTTGTGCCTTCGGGCACGAAAGTTGAGGCTACTTGAGACAACTCTATTCTATACGCTCATAGCGCCGCCCCGTGGCAAGTGGGCCATCTTAGCCAGGCGGAGTAACCTCGTTCATGGTACAACCTCCGTCATTAATAATATTCAGGGGCATCTGACGTGCGCGCTCCGTCCGCCCCTAGCGCTCTTTAGGAGGATTGAACGCTAATTTTTTTATATACCCCAAAAACGTCTTGTCAAGATAGATAGATGACATTCAGAAATCGAGATTTGGGTTCGCGGCTCGTCATCGTGAGTCGCGACCTGGAGTCGTCGCATTTACAACGGATATTAGTTTGACACGGCAGATGGCATTCGGATAGGCTCTGCGCGAATTCCAGCGATCTCATCCGCGGGAGGTTCCACGATGAGTAGACGAAGCAGCGGGCTTTTGGTTTGCGCATTCCTTGCGTTCCTCCCCTTTTCAATGGCGAATTCCGCCCAGACGCCGAAGGCGGGCGGTATCCTGAATGCCACTCTCCTGGAAGCCCCGCCTAGCTTCTCTATCCACGACGAAACCACGATTTCCGCGGTCTGGCCGGCGATGCCCTGTTACAACAATCTGGTACTATTCGATCCACTGAAAAAGCAGGAGAGCTCGGATACGATCATTCCTGAGCTGGCCGAAAAGTGGGCATTGCAAGACGGGGGAAAAAGCCTGGTCTTCTTCTTGAGGAAGGATGTGAAGTGGCACGACGGCCGGCCTTTTACCTCCAAAGATGTCCAACACACCTTCGATACCATTCGCGAGGTCGAAGGAGTGACGGCCAAGCTCCGCGTGAACCCGCGCAAGCTTTGGTACGAGAACGTTGTGACGATCGATACTCCTGACCCTTACGCGGTGACTTTTAGATTAAAGCGGCCGCAACCGTCTCTTCTGCTCATGCTGGCCTCAGGCTACTCGCCGATCTATCCCGCTCACGTTCCGGTCTCTGAGTTGCGTTCGAAGTGTGTGGGGACCGGTCCATTTAAGCTCAAGGAGTACCGGCAGGGCGAGCTGATCGAGATGGTGAAAAATCCCGACTACTTCGTGAAGGGCCGGCCCTATCTCGATGGAATCCGCTACACGATTATCAAGGATCGCGGCACGCGGTACTCCGCCCTGCAGGCTGGACGGCAGGATATTGCGTTTATCTGGGAAGTAGCCAAGACGATCGCCGAGACGACCAAGCAGGCCCTGCCGCAGCTCGTGCTGGTCGAGACGAGCACGAATGTCAACGATCATGTCATCGTCAACTTCAGGCGGCCGATGTTCAAGGATCCGAGGATCTGGAAGGCCATCAATCTCGCTATTGATCGAAAGGGCTACATCCAGGCCGGACGGCAGGGCGCAGCGATTATTGGCGGCGTTATGCTTCCGAAGCCGTACGGCGTGTGGGGGTTGCCGGAAGAGGAACAGAGAAAGCTTCCCGGCTTTGGCGATCCGGCCAAGCAGAAGGCCGAGGCGAAAAAGCTCCTGGCTGAGGCCGGTTATGGTCCGTCCAAGCCGCTCAAGTTCGCTGTGTCGACCCGCGCTATCCCGACTTACGTGGACATCGCGAGCTACATCCTTGACCAGTTCAAGCAGGTTGGGATCGAAGCCACCCTCGAGCAAGTCGAGACCGGGGTGTGGCACGCGAAGATGAGCCGGGGCGAGTTTGAAGTGGCCGTCAATTTGACCGGCATCGGTCCCGACGATCCGGACGCGAACTTCTACGAGAATTTCAAGTGTGGCTCGCTTCGCAACTATCCGGACTACTGTAACCAAGAGGTTTATAGCCTGATTGAGAAGCAGTCACAGACCCTCGACCAGAAAAAGCGCCTCCAGCTGGTCCATGAGCTCGACAAGCGCCTCCAGCTCGATGGCGCAAGGCTAATGCTCGGGTGGAGCAAGGAGTATGTGGTGATGTGGCCCTACGTGAAGAACCTCGTGCCGCACCAGAGCATCTACAATTACGGTCGCATGCAAGAGGTCTGGTTGGATAAGTAGATAGCTTCGCTCCCAGTTTCGGGTTTCGAGTCTCGCGTTTCGACCCCGGACCCGGATCCGGGGCCGAAACGCGGAACGTCGCGGCTCCCTCCTTGGGCGCTGTGCAACGGTGAATAATTAGGGTTGGCGTGTACATCTATCTTCTCCAGCGCTTTTTCACGGCTTTCCTGACCTTGTTCGGGATGTCCGTGGTTATCTTCGTTTTACTGCGGCTCGTCCCTGGAAATATCGTTGACATCCTCTTTTCGTCGGCTGGATTCGTGAATCCGGCAGCTAAGGAGGAGATCGCGCGCGAGCTCGGTCTCGACCAACCGATCCCGATCCAGTACGGCCGGTGGCTCAGGGACATCGCGAAAGGGGAGCTCGGGAAATCCTATCGCTACGATATCCCCGCATGGCAGGTCATCAGGCCGCGGATCCCTGTCACCGCTGAGCTGGCGCTGCTTGCGCTTCTTGTTGCTGTCTTGCTAGGAGTCCCGGCCGGTGTTCTGAGCGCCGTGCGTCAAGACAGGGCAACAGACTACCTCCTACGGATCCTGAGCCTGGCAGGGCTCTCCATGCCTTCATTCTGGCTGGGCATGGTTATCATCCTTCTCCTGGTCTCGTGGTTGGGATGGATTCCTTCGATGACCTACATCTCCCCGTTCGAAGATTTCAAAGCCCATGTCTTGCAATTTCTCTTTCCCGCCCTGGCGGTGGGCTACCGCAGCTCGGCCCTGATCATGCGCATCACCCGCTCTTCAATGCTGGACGTGCTCCGGGAGGACTACATCCGCACGGCCTGGGCCAAGGGGCAGCGCGAGTGGATCGTTGTCTTTGGTCACGCATTGACGAATGCCACGCTTCCCGTGATCACTGTGATCGGCATCGAGTTTGCCTTTATGATCGGGGGGCTGGTGGTCACTGAGACGGTTTTCAATCTTCCCGGCGTGGCCCGTTATCTCGTGGACGCGATTCTGTGGCGGGATTATCCCGTGGTTCAGAACCTCGTCATGTTCATTGCGATCGTGGTGGTTCTGGCTAACCTGACAGTAGACCTCCTTTACGGTTGGTTGGACCCGCGCATCCGCTACGGAGTTAGGTGACAATGAATGTAGAGACTGCCGGATCTTCTCTCGATGCCGCGGCAAGCTTTCATCGCCGCGGCCCGGCGGGAAATTTTTTCCTTTTCTGTCGCGAGAAGCCGCTCGGAGCGCTCGCCGCAGCTCTTCTTTTGATCATGGTACTGGCGGCGGCTTTTGCTGAAACGCTTGCGACCCACGATCCCATTCGAACAGATGCCGAGCACACCTTGGCTCGTCCCGATCGGATCCACCGGTTCGGCACGGACAATCTCGGACGAGATATTTACAGCCGGATTATGTATGGCGCAAGAGTTTCGCTCGCGGTGGGAATCGCCTCAACGCTTCTCGGCGCCGTGTTTGGGGGAATCATTGGCGTCGTCTCCGGCTACTTCGGTGGCTGGTTGGACCTGATGACGCAGCGCATGACGGATATCCTCCAGGGATTACCGCTGCTAATTCTGGCATTGGTGATGGCCGCTGCGCTCGGACCTTCTATAGGAAACGTCATTGTGGCCATTTCCGTGCCGATCATACCACGGGCTCAGCGCGTCATCCGTAGCAGCGTTCTCGCGATTCGCGAGTTCGCTTATATCGAGGCGGCGAGGGCATTGGGAACCGGTCACCTAAGAATAGCGTTCCGTCATGTCCTCCCGAATACGATCGGTCCTTTCATCGTATTGATGACGGCCCAGTTCGGCAGCGCTATCCTGGTAGAAGCCGCGTTGAGTTTCTTGGGACTCGGGGTGCCGGAGCCCTATCCTTCCTGGGGAAGAATGCTTTCCGTTTCAGCAGCAGAATTTGCTCAGAAGGCGCCGTGGATGGTCCTCTTCCCCGGAACCGCCATCAGCCTGGTGGTTTTCGCGTCGAATCTTCTAGGCGACGCCGTGCGCGACAAACTCGATCCGAGACTGCGCGGAGTGTAGAGAGCGCAACGACCGTAGCGCGCATCGAAGAACTCAAGCGCCAATGAAAAAAATTCGTGGGCGTGATTCGTGTTCGTGGCCAGTGTTCGTGAATGGAAGCGGCAAAGGCCTCACGCGCTGCGCGCGAGTTCGCGTCTTAGGTACTGGCCCACAGAAGCGTCGCTGAGCCGAGCGCGTGGTTCACCCTCTGGCCATTCCATGACGATGTTGCCGCGGACAAGCGTCATGACGGGCCAGCCGGTGACATCCCAGCCTTCGTAGATGGACCAAGGCGTTACCGTGTGAAGCATATTGCGCGTGATCTTAACCCGGCGCTTCAAATCGACGACCACCAAATCGGCATCGGCACCGAGCGTAATCGCCCCTTTTTTCGGATAGAGGCCGAAGATACGCGCTGGATTTTCGCTGGCGACCTGCGCCAGGCGCGCGATGGAGATCCGTCCTTTGTTCACGCCCTCGCTCAGCATCAGGGGAAACATTCCTTCGACGCGCGATGGAAAGCCGCTGATCGTCGTCCAGACGTTACCCGTCTCCATCGACTCCCGGCTTCTTGTATGGGCGACATGATCGCTGCCGATGCAATCGATCGCGCCGGAGGCAAGCGCGTGCCAGAGCGTCTCGTGTGTGGAGCGATCGCGCAACGGCACATTGATCTTCCAGGCATCCTTGTGCAGCACCAGGTAATGAGTGCCGATTTCACTATAGACTTTTAAACCTTCCGCCTTGGCCTTTTCAATTTCCGTTAGGGTTTCCTTGGTAGTCACGTGGACGACGTAAATCGGACAACCCGCAACTCTCGCGTAATAGAGATAGGTTCTGGCATGGCCCGCTTCGGTGAATGCCGGGGAGCGATCATCCCACGCGCCCATGTCCGTGCGACCCGCATCCATGAGACGTTTCTGCAGCACTCGGGCGATCTGCCAATTCTCGCAGTGAAGCAGCGCGATCGCTGGCGCGCCGAGCTTGGCTACTGATTCGAAGGCCGAATAAATGCTGCCATCGTCAAAGGCGTAAGCCGGCCAGGCGGATTTCCACGGCCCCTGCATCTGCAAGTGCAACTTGAAGGAAGTGATGCCGTGCTCTTTGGCTAAGTAAGGAATCTCTTCGACATGCTCGTCGGTGCCGAGGATCGGGGTTAAGAAAAAATCTATCGCCGCGCTGCGGGCCGCGTCATAGTATGACGGCATCGCTTGAGTGAAGCTCGGAATGTCCGCCGGCCCCTTGACTTTATCCGCTCCGCCCGTAATCGCGAGGCTGACAAGCTGCATGCCCCACGTTGTCACACCGGAAGCCGCCGCCGCTCTCGTCTCGCTGCGAAAATCATCGGCGAGCGGGCGATGACTCCCCAAGTGACATTCGGGGTCGATGACGCCGGGGAGAAGATACTTCCCGGCAAGGTCGATCTCGCGATCGGCCGCCGGCAGAAACGTATCCCGCCCGACGGCGGCGATCTTGCCGTCGAGAATAGCGACGCCGCCTTCGATGGTACCGGCGGGTGTGACGATCAAAGCGTTTTTAAAAACCAGATCCGCTGTGGTCTTAGCCATCAGCTACTCCGCAAAATACTTTACCAAGCCTATTTCCTCGCTTCCGCCAAGTAACTCAGGTCGATAATGCTATCGACGGGCGGCGGCATTTTTTGCAGGCCGAACTCTCTCCAGTTCTCAGCGACTCTCCGCGCTCCCTGGACATCCACGCCGCCGTCCCGTGGAATCGTTTTCTTGGTTTGCATGTAAAGAGCATAAGTTTTCTCGGCCTCTTCCCGCTCCGCCTTGGTCCTTTCTGCCAGCACCCGCACTACGGCTTCTTTGTTTTTCGGCTCATAGAAGAACTCGCAGGCTCTGACATAAGCCCGGAGAAAACGGACCACCAGAGATTTATTTTTTTGCGCCCAATCCCGGCGCGCTCCGGTGATCGTGTACTGAAAGTTGTCGACGTAATCCGTCGAGAGCCCCAGGGAGCTGAAGCCGGATGCAAGGGCGATGAAATCCGATGGCTGATTAACGAGCGCGCCGGCGACGCCCCCTTTCTGCACCGCCGCGAGGCGTTGCGGCGCGCCGCCGAGACCGATCATTTCATAATCGGCCGGCGTAAGTCCGTTGGCCGCCAACATGCGCGCCAGCACATAATTGAGCGGGTCCGTTGGGCCCGTTACGGCTAGCCGTTTTCCCTTCAAGTCGGCATAGCTTTTAATCGAGGGATGCACGATCAGCGTATAGATAGGAACCGTCGCGTCTCCGGCGACGACGATGAGGTCGGCTCCCGCCGAGTTGGCGCCGAGGAGGTTGACCAGATTCATCTGCGCAAAATCCGTGGACCCGGCGACCAGCGCCTGAGTGGTCGCTGTGGTATTTCCGCCGATGACTCGCTTGAAATCGATGCCTTCCTTTTGAAACATGCCTTCCTGCTCGGCGATCAGAAACGGCCAATTCGTGGCGGTGATGACGATGTTGCCGTAGTTGACCGTCGTGAGCTTTGGATTCTGTTGCGCATGGGTGCGGCTCGCCGAGGTCATAAGCATGAGCAGCACGAACCCTACGCCGTAGCTACGAGCAAATCGCATAGAGTGTCCTTCTTGCATCGTTGGGCGATATGATTTCTGGAATGATCGAAAATCCATTACAGGTTTTCCCGCTCGGGAAACCCTAGACGACGGACGACTCGTATCCGGCGCTGCCCGCTTGTTCGGGCGGGAAAAGATTCCAGGACTCGATCCACTTGCGCGTCCGCTCAAAAACTGCCCGTGGGTAAGGTTCGAACACTAAGCGCTCGCCGGGGCCGAACCTGCGGATATCCACCAGACGGTGATACCGCTCCGGAAGCTCTCTTAGAAAGTAGTGCTTATAGATCTCCGGCTCGATATCGATGTCATGCTGCGCGCGGCGCAACGCCTTGAAGTAGCGCTCCACGTCTTGCAGATCCGCTTCGTCGGTCACCAAGTGGCCGATCATAAATGTCGTGTCGACGACCTTGCAGAAGCCTAACTGTTCCGCAACGTAAAAGGGCGCTCCGAAGAGACTCGCCGCGGGGACTTGACGATCCACGAGCAGGGCCAGACGATCCAGCAGCAAACCGGCAAAGTGGAGTTTGATTTCCTCGCGCTTGAGAGATTTTTCCAGACCCTGCAGGGTCGAAAAATGGCTGCCGGAGTGATACCCCACGGTCACCGGAACGTTGGCCAGATCCTCGGGTTTCTGGATCGAAGATTCCGGCGGCACGAAGATGCCCGAGGGAGATATGGAATAAGCATGTCCCCACATTTTGCCGTGGCCGCCGGAGGCTGCCATATTGACCGTCCAATGGCAGGCCGCGCTCAGATTGCAGCCGCGGCCTTCTTCGATGGACTCAAATGCGCCGCGCTGAATCTCCGCCGGCACCGAGTCGATGGCCTGCACGTTAGCCGACCAGGTTATGATGGGCTTGACGAGAAATTCGTAGTCCAATCCTTCATCCTTGAAGTAACCTTTTTCTTCCGCTACCCATTCTTGCAGTCGGCCATGCGACTGAATCAGGAATTTCCCCATGGCTTTCTCCTTTCTAAAACTGAAGCTACTCCGTGTGGCTCCAGAGCGTCAAGCAATAAACCCATAGAAAACTATCATTGATAGGCAAGACCGGTCCAGTCTCGGGCGACCACCGCGGCTACCAATTTCGCGAAGGTTACCTATCACGATCTTCTCTTGACGCTCGCCGTGAGTTTGCCTAATCTCCCAGACGGCTATGCCCAATCTGACCAAACCCTAGACGGGAGGGAATCACAATGATGCGCACTGTTACGAAGCTTGGGATCTTTATGATCGCGGCGCTCCGGTTGTGCGCTCCCGCCGCCGCGGCCGACCGGCTGACGTTGACCTCGAGTAATCCCACGGCGTTGGAAATGGATCAAATGGTGGCCCGCGACAGGGGATTTTTCGCGCGGGAGAATATCGATCTCGACGTCACTTACATGACGCCCGACCTCGTGATAAAAGCGCTGCTCGCCGGGACGGTTGACCTGGCGAGATCGGGCACTCATTTCGGCGTGATCGCGGCGGCACGCGGGGGCGAGTTGAAGATCATTGGCGGGTCGAACTACGGTTATCCCTATCAAGTGATCAGCCAGCCGCAGTTCAAATCATTGGCCGACCTTAAAGGACAAAAGATTGCCGGCGCCACCTTGGCCAGCATTACTACGACGATCTTTAAAGACGTCATGGCGCGCCAGGGTGTGCCGCCAACGGCCTACACGCTGCTCTTTGTCGGCGGCAGTCCCGAAAGATTTCAAGCCGTGAGCTCGGGCCAGGTCGCGGCTTCCTTAGCCGAGGCCCCGCCTTTTAATTTTAAGTCCATCGATGCCGGCAGAAAGGTTCTGCTCAATTATTCTGACGAGATCAAAAACTTGCAGTACACCGCCTACTTCGCTTCGAACAAGTCCCTGGCGCAAAACCGGCCCCTGCTCACGCGATTCATGCGGGCGATGGGACAAGCGATGCACTGGATAAACGACCCGGCCAACGAAAAGGCGGTGACGGAGGTCCTGATGCAGCGCTTGAAGATCGATGAAGCGACGGCTGTGCGCACCTATAAATTCATGGTGCCCGAGAACAAGGCCTTTCGTGGCGAGGGAGCCATCGACACGGCCGGGTTGGCCGAGATGATCCGGCTGCTTGCCAGCGATCAAATGATTCCGAAGCGCGAGCCGTGGGAATCCTTCGTCGATGGCTCTTTTCTGACGATCAAGTAATCTGCGAGCGTACAGCGCGAAATATGCCTCCCGCACGTGTCCACTTCTCGACGCTTAGCGCTGCCAGCCCGGTCGTGACGTCTCCTTCTCAATAGGAAGGTGAATTACCATTTGATCAGATTGATCACTCCCAGGCTGATCCACGGGACGTAGGTAACCAGGAGGGTAACCAAAGCGAGAACCAGCGTGAACGGCCAACCCATTTTAAAAACTTCCCAAAAGGGCAGGCGCGCGATCGCGGCGGTGGTAAAGAGCACCGTGGCTACCGGCGGGGTCTGCTGGCCGACGCCGAGGTTGATGGTCACGATGATACCGAAATGGATCGGATCCACGCCGATTTGCCGAATCAAGGGCATCACGATCGGCACGACCAAAATAATCGCCGCCGCCGAGTGGAGAAACATTCCCGCGATGAAGAAGAAAATATTCAAGAAAAATAGGATGAGATATTTGTTCGAGGTTGTCTCGAGGATCATGCGTGCGAACTTCTGCGGGATCTGTTCGCTGGTCAAATACCATCCCAGAACTGCCGACGACGCCACGATCAACATGACGACGGCCGTTTGTCCTGCTGCATCTTTAAGGACCCGCACAGTTTCTTTGGTTGGTAGTTCCCGGTAAATAAAAACGCCGATAACGAAGGCCGCCAGGACGGCGAGGGCGGCCACCTCGGTCGCCGTGGCAATCCCGAGGAAGATGCCGCCCCATATCACCGCCGGTATGGAGAGCGCCCAAAAAGCCTCCAGGGTCGATTTTCCGATTTGACGCATGGAGAATTTTTGCTCGACTGGCAGGTTGTACTTTCGGGCATAGTAGTAGCTGAGCACCATCATTGCGCCGCAGGCGATAAAGCCGGGCAGGAAGCCGGCAACAAAGAGCTTCGCCACCGATGTCTCCGCCATCCATGCGTAGATGATCATGGGGATGGACGGAGGAATAAGGATCGCCGCCGAGGCCGCGTTTGAAACGATGGCCGCGCTGAGCGCCCTCGGGTAACCGCGCTTCTCCATCGCCGGAATCACCACGTTGCCGATCGCAGCGGCGTCGGCGACGGAAGATCCCGAGATCTCGCTCTGGATCATCGTAGCCACCACCGTAACCATCGCAAGGCCGCCGCGGATGAAGCCCACCATACTATTGGCCAGGTTCACCAGCCGCAGCGAGATTCCTGACGTCTCCATCAGCCCGCCGGCAAGAATGAAGAGCGGAATCGCGAGCAGCGGGAAGCTCGAGGCGCCGGAAAAAAGATTCAAGGGGACGATGCTGATAGACGCCGTGCCCTTCCACATGAGAAGGATGATCGCGGAGATCGAGAGGGCAAACCCGATGGGAACGTTAATGATCGTGAGTACGACGACTATTCCGAGGATGAGCCACTCCACGCCGCATCATCTCCTCTCTGGCTTTCTCCAGTCGATACGATGTCGATGAGCCGGTTAAGACTGATTAAGAACATCAGTCCCCCTGCAATTGGAAGGACGCTGTAGATCCAGCTCATCTTGACCCACACTAGGGAGACCGCGGTTTCGTCTCCCATTCTTCTGGTTAGCAACCAGCCGTAATACAAAAGCATGCCTTGGAAGCAGAGGACAAAGGACTCACCGATGAAATCGATAACCCTGCGGGTTTGGGGCTGAAGCCGATCCACAACCACTTCGAATCCGATGTGCCGGCGGCGGTGCGAAGCGACGACAGCCCCATAAAAAGTCAGCCAGACCAAAAGGTACGACGCAAACTCGTCGTACCAGACGAGGGCCGAATTGAGGAAATAGCGGAAAAAAACGCCCAGCGAAACCACTACCACCATGAGGATGAGAAGGAGGACAGCCCACCATTCAACGAGCGCGATGAATCGTCGGAAGAGTCGTTGCACAGTTTTAAGTGCTGAGTTTTTAGTTTTGAGCTATAACTCAAAATTCGGAATTCAAAACTCACAACCATTTATCTGAGCGACTGTATGAGCTTGATGAGATCGGCGCCGCCGGGCACCTCCTTGCCAAACTCTTCGTAGATGGCCATCGAGCCCTTGATGAACGCATCCTTGTCGACGTCGTTGGCCTTCATTGGCGGGGCTAGCTTGCCCATGAGTTCTTTGTCCAGCCGCTCGCCCTCAGAGCGGGCGAAATCCCCCATCTCCCAAGCGATCTTGGAGAGCGTGCTCTGGCTCTCTTTCGGCAAGTTGGCCCAGGACTCTTCTCCGACCACTAAATAAGCCGGCGTATAGACGTGACCACTCAACGAAAGAAATTTTTGCACCTCTTGAAACTTCGCCGAGGCAATTTGCGGAAAAGGATTTTCCTGCGCGTCCATGACCCCCGACTGAAGCGCCGAATAGACCTCGGCGAGCGGCATGGGCGATGGATTGGCTCCGTAACCTTTGAACATTTTGACGCGCCAGACGCCGCCCGGCACTCTCAGCTTGATTCCTCTGAGATCCTCGGGCTTAACGATGGGCCTCACGTTGTTCGTGATGTGGCGGAATCCGTTCTCCCAAACTCCGAGGACTCTGATTCCTTTTGCCGGGAGTCCCTGAAACAGGAGCTTCTGGACTTGCTGGTTCTCACTTACTTTTTTCATGTGAGCACGGCTCACAATAATGTAGGGCATCTCGAAGACGCCGAATTTTTCTTCGACTGTGCTCATGACAGTGGAGGGCAAAAACATCTCCGGCGCGCCGACTTTGATGCCCCTCATCATCTGCTCGTCGCTGCCGAGCTGGCTCGAATGGAATAACTTGATTTCCACTTTTCCTTTGAGCGCGGCGTTGACTCGCTTGGCGTATTCATCGGTCGTGATGGCGAAAAGCGAGCCGGGAAAGCCCACGTGACCAAGTCGCAAGGTAATGGTCTGCGCCGTCAGGGATTGATGCCAGAGACTCAACAAGCCCAGAACGAAAACACTGAGGAGTCTACGCTTCATTGTCTTCTCCTTTCTTGTCAGCAGCGACGCTGCTATAGTTATCTGTTCAGGTCGTTCAAGCTGTTCAACTCGTTCAAACCGTCTTAAGCTATTGAACTTTTTGAACTGTCATCATCTCGATACCGCGGCCTTCATCGATTCTTCATCCGCGCCTCGTTAAGAATGCGTTCAGCCCTGCTGATGTTGAATACTCCGCAGCTGCAAAAGCGCGCCATGGTGCGGGCGAGATCTGCCGGGCTACGCCGGTTCTCCTTGGACCAATCGATCATCTTTTTAGCAAAATTGGCTGATACCATACCGTGACCACACATGGTCGTAAGCTCAAGGACGGTCGAATCCGGCAACTTTTCCACCCGCCCGGAAAAGCCCAAAGAGTACTCCACGCTGTGCCGGGTAATTCCCGTCTCGCGGCAGCAACGCTCCGCATCCTCGATCGGAGCGCTGATATTCACCGAGATGCCTAGATTCGCACTTCGCACGTCGTCTACGAACGCTTTCATGTCTTGATAGTTGTCAAAGACCGCGGCGATCGTGGTATGCCCCTCGATGCCGGCGATCACTTCTTCCGGATTGGGGCGTTGATCGCGCTTCCAGTGGGCTTTCGGATTCAAATCCTGTCGCGGCCTGAGCATGCCGCCTTTGGTGGCGTCGCCCATGTTCACGGGATTGTGCTTCAGCGCCAGCCGCAAGAATGCTCGATATCTCGCTACCAGATCGTCGTCGTTGATCCCGCGGCTCGCCATGGCAAAAACGATGAAGTCGTCCTGAACCGGCTGAGGATTGGGCGGCCTTTCAAAAGCATAGTGCTCGCTGTAGCGGTGTAATGTATTCGTCATTTTAGCAGCTATCAATCATGCACGACCGTGACTCGCCCAAGGCCCAAGTTAGTTTTCCCCCGATAAGTGGGATAGCCCTCCCGCTCTAATATTTCACTTAGCCGGTCTTCACCCGCATTGCCGCAGCGCGTTGAGACGCCGAGGCTCACCACCGTCGCCAATTCGCGGGAAAGCTCTTTGATTTTCTTCAACACCGAAGGCACATCCTCTAATCTCGTTTTGATCTCCACGATCGCCGAGAGGACTTTCTCGTCGAGAATCTCCGGCCGTATGACACCGCGAGACGGGTCGAGCATGAGCGAGGCGACCGGATTGTTGCTTTCGAATTCGACGTCAAGCTCGGCGAGGGCTCTGGTGACCCGGTCGATATCGCGGAAGCGCGCGCCGATTCCCGGCCGGCCAAACTCAACGACAAATCCCGCCTCGCCCTCTTTTACCCTGTCGGTGACGTCGTTGGTCTTGACCTCGGCGGTGCCCCGTCCATGTATGCCGGTTGACTCGTGCGGCACCTGTGGATCGGAGAAGGCGCGCCGGACGACTCGCGGCCAGCTCAACTCTTCCGGAACCAGCGCGTCCGTTGGGCAAATGTCCGGCTCCGGGTCGAAGCGAAAGCGGAAGAATTGAGCCGTCTTGCGGATCGCTCGCACCAGCGTCGGATTGAGATGCTCCTTCGACATGCCGCGGTAGCAAGTGAAGCATTCCACGCACTCGTCACTATTGATGCGCGCCCGATTCACCGATGGATCGATGTAAATAGCGCCCATCGGGCAAATCGGCAAGCAGTTGCCGCAGGCGACGCATTTGTCGTGATCGATTTTCATAACGCCAACCGGATGTCGGCGGTCTCCAGAAGATAGGTTTCAGCCGCCGCGAGCCCGGCGCCGAGCGGCAGCTTCACTCCGAAGCTTTTCAGCGCCATTTCGATTCCTGCGAGCACGCCCATGAGTTCCAGTTCATTGAGGCTGCCGAGATGTCCGATGCGGAAGAGTTTTCCTTTCGCTCTTCCCAGACCTTTGCCGAGAGGGAGATCGACGAGCTTGAGCGTATGATCAATGAACAGATCGGAGTCGAGCCCTTCCGGCATCGAGACCGCGGTCAGGGTATTGCAATATTCCGCAGGACTGCGAGCGAAGAGTTTTAGGGTCATATCTCCGACTGCTCTCCGACACGCTTCCGCCAGTCGCGCGTGGCGGCTAACCACGTTCTCCAGGCCCTCTTCGAAGAGCATGTTGAGACTCTCTCTTAAGCCAAAGAGAAGAGCGGTGGCCGGGGTATACGGGAAATGGCCGTTGGCATTGCTTTCCAGAACCGCCCGCCAGTCCCAAAAAGCGCGCGCGCACTTTGCCGAACGGTTCGCCTGGAGCGCCTTCTCACTCACGGCTAAAAGCGCCATGCCCGGCGGCAGCATGAGCCCCTTCTGCGATCCGGCGAGAGCTACGTCCAATTTCCACTCGTCGAAGCGCAGGTCGGTGCAGCCGAGCGAACTCACCACATCGGCAAGCAGCAGCGCGGGATGCGCGGCTGCGTCCATTGCTTGACGAACGGCGCCCAGATTACTCGTAACGCCTGTCGAGGTTTCGGTTTGGAGGACAAGGACCGCTTTGATTTGATGACCCCTATCTTGCCGCAAGCGCTCCTCAACCATCTCGGCCGGCACCCCGAAACCGTATTCAACTTCCAACCGTTGCACCTCGATGCCATGAGCCGTCGCTATGCGGCAAAACTGGTCGCTGAAATAGCCGTTCGCGCAGCCCAGGACCCGGTCGCCGGGTGAAAGCGTATTGACGATGCAAGACTCCCAAGCTCCAGTGCCTGACCCGGGGAAAAGGAGAATGTGACCTGTGGCAGTCTGAAAAACCTGTTTCAGCCCGGTCACGATTTCGCGGAGGAGGAGCGCGAATGCCGGCCCTCGATGATCGATGAGGGACTGCGACATGGCCCGAACAACGCGCTCCGGCACGATGCTCGGTCCAGGAATTTGGAGAAAGGGACGGCCTGCCATAGGAATGCGCGCACGCTATCTAATCTTTACCAACGATGTCAAGAGACCGGCTTCATTCGCCGTTGCTCGAATCGAGTCTTTTAAGATCAAACATCCCCCGCCAGCAACTGTGTAAAAAGCCGCCGGCCACTCTTCGACGCCGTTCGGAGCCTACCCTGAGTTTATCGAAGGGGTGATCGCTGAGTATTACAAATGATATTCATTGACCGTTCGCGCTGAACCGAGTCGAAGCACGTTTTCCCCACAGTCTGACCAAGGCAAATGACGGAAGCTTCCGATCAAAGCGTCAGCGCCAGACGAAATCCGTAGTCAGCGTACTTGAAAGTCGGCGGGAGAGAGCTTCTCGCCGCGCAGCGGCTGAATTTGATCCGGTGACGCCACGATCCTCCGCGCGAAGCTCGTCGTTTTCCGAAGGCAGGACCCTGCGGATTTGTTTCCGGCGAATAGTGATAGTAACCGGCATCGTAGTAATCGCTGCACCACTCGTGCACTCCCTCGCTCATGTCGTAAAGCCTGAAATCGTTGGGCGGATTGGCGCTGACCCGCGCTGGCCCGCCGGTCTTTGAATGATATCCCAGGTAGGGTCTCTCCCATGGCGGCTCATCTCCCCATGGATAGAGCGCGCCTTCGCGCCCGCCCCGCGCGGCGCGCTCCCATTCCGCTTCGGTCGGCAGGCGAAATCCTTGCCCCGTCCGTTCACGCAACCACTGGCAGTACGCCGCCGCGTCGTGCCAGGTGACGCCGACAACCGGCTGCTCGGGATCTGAAAACATCGGATCGGACCAAAAGGGTGGAGCTTGGACGTGGGTCTCATCGACAAAAATTTTGTACTCTCTGTTGATGACCGGAAATTTTCCGATGGCGAAGCCATCGAGCCGCACGCGGTGGCGCGGCATCTCGTTTTCCGGACCGTTCTCGCTTCCCATGAGAAACGAGCCTTCAGGAATGACGACAATATCCGGTATCAATTTGATGGTCACGATAGAGAGTAATGAAGACGGCAAGAGGGTTGAAACGCCGGAGTCATTCTACGAGCAGCTTACAATTGTTCCATTCCAGCATCCCGCCCTTGAGATTCGAGACATGCTCGAAGCCGAGACCGGTGAGGATAGCTGCCGCCGTAGTGCTGCGCACGCCGGCGCGACAAACCGCGATGACGTGCGCGTCTTTGTATCTCTCCAGTTCTTCCGCGCGCGAAGTTAAGTCTTTAAGCGGAATCAGAATACTTCCGGGAATATGTCCAAGCTCCCCCGTGTATTCGTCCGGTTCGCGGACATCGAGGATAATCGGAGCAGGCGAAGTCTCAGTTAAGGACTGTACCTGATTGGGAGTGAGCTGGCGGACTTGGTTTAACTCTCCTAACGAAGGGAAGCGCAGCCGGTCGTCGTCCATGGCCGATTGATTCGGCTGGAGCACCTCTTGAATGTTATCCGGAAGCGGCAGCCCCAGGTTATTCATGAGCTCTATATATTGTTCTCGGCTCCGGCCTGTGACGCGCGGATTGAGACGCTTCTCCTCGCCGATGGTGGAGCGGGTGTTGCCTCGGTAGTCGTGGGCCGGAAACACCAGGGTCTCGTCGGGAAGCGTAAAGAGCTTTTGCGTAATGGCGTCGAATTGTTCTCCGGCATCGCCTTCCGCGAAGTCACAGCGGCCGGTGCCGCGAATAAGCAGAGTGTCGCCGGTCAACACGCGGTCTTTTGCAAATAGGCTGATGCCGTCCGGCGTGTGACCCGGAGTGGATAGAACGTGGAGCTGCAAGTCCCCGACGGGAATTTTGTCGCCGTCGTCCACGTGCATGTTAACGTGCGGCGCGGGCGCTCTGCGGTGCATGATGACTTTGGCGCCGGTGAGTTCCTTAAGGTCAACGCTGGCGGTGCGGTGGTCCGCATGCGTGTGGGTGTCGATCACGGCTTCGAGTCTAAGCCCATAGTACGCGAGAAGCGCGAGGTAACGGTCGACCTTTTCCCGAATCGGGTCGACCAGGATTGCCACCGGGTCCTTTTCGCTGCCGATGAGATAGGTTTTGCACTTGCCGCGGTTGAGTTCACGGAAAATCACTGAGCACCTCGTTCGTTATTATCTTAACCCCAAACCCTGTGAACGGTCTTAGCCACGAGCTCAAGTTTGCGCCGCATGTCGTCCGAGGACAGGAGGTTGCCCGAGGCGGCGGAAGCGAAGCCGCATTGCGTGCTGAGCGCGAGATTTTCCATCGGCACGTACTTGGAAGCTTGCTCGATCCGGCGCAGCAATTCGTCCTCGGATTCAAGACGCGGCTCCTTGGTCGTGACCAGACCGAGAACGACAGTCTTGCTCTTCGGCACGAAGCGCAGCGGCTCGAAACCTCCGGCGCGCTCGGTATCGAACTCCAGTAAGTAACGGTCCATCTGCAAAGAGCCGAAGGCTTTCTCTGCGATGGGCTCGTAGCTTCCCTCCGCGCCCCAGGCGCTGCGCTTGTTTCCCCGGCAAAAATGGATGCCGATCACTACGTCAGCGCTCCGCTTGATGCCTTGAACCATGGCATTGTCCGCCGCAATCGCCGCGTCGAAGGCCTCTGCCGGATCGACGCCGCTCTGTTTGAGCAGCTCGCGCCGTCGCGGGTCGTAAAACGTAGAATAAGACGGGGCATCCAGTTGAACATAGGACGCGCCCTCGTCGATCAACGCTTGGACTTCGTCGCGCATGATCGCAGCCACGTCCTGAAGCATGTCGTGGATCGTCGGATAAACCTTGTCGCTGACACCCGGCCGATACCGGCTCATGGCATGCTGCATCGCGGCGGGCGTGCAGACCTTGAAAGGACCCGGCGCATGCTGCTTCAAAAAGGGCGCTTCACCTGGAGTGAAGCGGCCTTTCTTGCGCAGTTTTGCGCCGACGATAAACTGGAGATTGCCTTCCTTCGACTGTTTTGCCAATTCGCTGCCAGTGCCGCGCCATTCGAAGCTCACCGTGGTCTTGCCTGGGACGAAACCTTCCACGGCTTGGGTGATGTCAGCCGTAAAAATGTCCCGGCGGTATTCACCGTCCGTGAAAACCTCGACTCCTGCCGTTTTCTGCAGCTCGAGCGCTTTGACGATTGACCGGTCTTCCGTTTCGCGCAGCTGCTCGCGCTCCAGCTTACCGTCGCGATAAGCGGCGCGAGCATCCAAGAGCTCTTGTGGCCGCAGCAGGCTGCCGATATTGTCCGCTCGGAATCGTGTCCCCATCACTTCATCTCCTTCGCACTTTCCTAATCCGGTTCTAGTATCCTGTTCCAGAAAATTCACCACAAAATCCACTCGTCATTCCGGCCAACCCCGGATCACAGTCCGGGGTAGCGCGAGCCGGAATCCAGGAACTATGAAGAATTCTGGATGCCCTAAATTCACAAACGAAGTGCAACACCTTTTGTATAAGGTGTTGCGATGGGACAAAAATATGAACAGCTTTCGTTGGAACAACGTTGCACGATTGCCCGGTATAGCCAAGCCGGGAAAACAATCCGCAAAATCGCGG
>WNFW01000223.1_pt1 | contig 34974 bp, 33 predicted proteins | sample 5400131 | NCBI WGS metagenome assembly WNFW01 (sample SAMN13153362, study PRJNA577476) | soil metagenome | isolation source: 20 cm soil or saprolite under grassland replicate 1 | place: USA:California | collected 2016-06-15 | reverse complement strand
AGGGGTTCCCGATGGCGGTACTACAGCAATGTTGCTCGGCACGGCCCTGGGTGCGCTCGGTATTGTCCGTCGTTACATAATGAGCTAACAGGCAAGCGCTCCGATTCTTCACTAAAAAGCTTATTTCGGAAGTGGCCGTTCGGTTGAACGGCCACTTTTCTTGTACATTGGAGCCGCCGAAGCGGGCTTGGAGATTGCCCAGTGTTTGCTTTTAATTGGCTCAATTTATACGGTCCTAGTGGTTGGCGAGCCGTCTGGACGTCGGCTGCAAACGCTGTCGGCTTTGCTCTCTGAGCTCAAGTCAAACGCGTCTTTGGTTAAAATGCTACGATAAGGGGCTGCCGACGTGGGCTTTTCAAGTCGGATCTCTGCCAGGAATTGCCCTTGATCAAAGCGGCGATTCAAAGATTCGACGGAAAACTTTACGATTTTTCGGAACTTGGAATTGCCAATTCCGTAGTTCTGGAGTGTGACCCAGTCATCTGCCTTTCTAGCGCTGGTACCTGAGCCGGTATGGTTTTGTCTGAAGACGCAGCCAAAGCGGGAGCACTTGGCTGCCACTGCCCTCCGGCGTCAGTTTGGAGTGGAGTGTTTCTCACCTCGATTGCGTTTCCGAAGGATGACGCAAAGAGGGCCTGTTTGGTTCGTAGAGGCCATGTTTCCTGGCTATCTGTTCGCAAAATTTGTGTATTCGACGCAGCATCGAGCCGTTGAAAATTCTCATGGAATTCGAGGCATCGTCCATTTTGGCGACCGTCTGGCAACGTTGCCCGAAAATATTGTGACGGCGCTCCAATCGAGAATGGGCGGGGAAGAGATTGTGACTCTCGATTGCTCCATCAAAGTCGGCCAATCCGTCCAAATCAGCGAAGGCCCCTTTCAAGGACTGGAAGTAGTGGTCACCCATTTACTTCCCGTGAAGGAACGGATCCGCGTCCTTTTCGACTTTCTTGGGCGATCCATGGAAATCGAAATTTCGACGGCAAAAGTGCTCGCAGCGTAAGTCTGATAGCCCAGGTTATCTCGCCGAACAGACCTCCCCGAAGCATTCGTGGTGGTGAAAGCTTGCGCGAAAGATTTCTGCGCAAATTTAGCGGGATGGTGCGCGATACAGGGTTCGAACCTGTGACCCCTACCGTGTCAAGGTAGTGCTCTACCACTGAGCTAACCGCGCGCTTGAATCAGCAATGATAACTGATCGGTGGCGAGGAACGAGTCAAGCGAGATATCGAGACTGCGGGTGACTCGGCAAGCTTTTTCGCGCGGGCGAAATCATATTGTTCGTGCCACGACTTCGTGACTGGACAACTTCGACGTGCAAGGCGACTGTTCGCGTCTCGTGAGCACGTTGTTTTTCAAGCAGTTTTTGAAACGACCGTTTCAGATTGCATCAATCATTCCCAGTTCCAAGGCACTGGTGGAACGTGTCGCCAGCAAGATGGATTTTAGCCAGCCACGTGTGATCGCCGAGTATGGACCGGGTGAAGGAGTACATTCGCGCGAGATTTCACGACGGATGTGTCCGGATTCACATCTGCTTCTGTTTGAGTTGGACCGAGCGTTCGCGCGCGATCTGGAGCGCCAGTTTGCTGGCGATCGGCGTGTGCGTGTGATTCATGGCGACGCAGCGTCGTTGCCACATGAACTGCAGCGTCGTCGAATCGATTCCTGTGATTATATTCTTTCGGGTATTCCGTTCAGTATTCTTAAGATTGAGAAGAAACGCTCGCTGCTGCAAAAAACACATGATGCCCTGGCGCCCGGTGGCAGTTTTATCATTTATCAAGTGACGAACGAATTGAAACAGCACGCGACCCTGTTCGAGCACGCCGAGTCAGAGTACTTCCTGCAAAACATACCGCCCATGTTCATTACCGTTTTTCAGAAGAAGCATCCGCTTGGTCACGGTAAAGGTATGAGCTTGCAAGGGGCAAACTATAATGTTGGCGCACATCGTTCGGCATGACGGAGAAGCCGATCCGAAAAGAAAAGGATTCGATGGGCGAGATGACGCTTCCGGCGTCTGCTCTCCATGGCGCTTCGACACACCGCGCAGTGTTAAATTTTCCGGTGAGCGGTTATCGGTTTTCACGGCCGTTTATTCGCGCTCTTGGATTGATCAAGTGGGCTGCCGCGCAAGCAAATCACGATCTCGGCTTGCTCGATGCAGAGCGTTCCGCGCTGATCGTCCAAGCGGCTGAGGAAGTTGTTGAAGGAAAACTCGACGACCATTTTCCGCTGGACATTTTTCAGACAGGTTCTGGCACCAGCACCAACACGAACGCGAACGAAGTCATCGCCAATCGTTCCGCGCAGTTGGCGGGCAAACCGATCGGCTCGCGGGAGCACGTACATCCGAACGATCACGTCAACATGGGGCAATCGAGCAATGATGTGATCCCGTCCGCCATCCATATCAGCGCCGCCGAGCAACTAAAGAGTTGTCTCATCCCAGCTCTCGAAAAACTGCACGCAGCACTCGAAGCGAAAGCCAAGGAATTCTGGCACGTTATCAAGATTGGTCGGACCCATCTGATGGACGCGACGCCGATCCGGCTCGGACAGGAATTCTCTGGTTACGCGCAACAAGTTGCCTACGCGAAGGAACGAGCGCAGAAATCAATTGAAGTGTTGCGTGAGATTCCACTCGGCGGCACCGCAGTGGGCACAGGCTTGAATCGGCATCGGGATTTGCCTGCGAAAATTCTGCGGCACTTGAAGCAGCGCACGGGTATCGCGTTTTACGAGGCAAAAAACCATTTTGAAGCGCAAGGTGGGAAGGACGCTGTCGTGGAAACAAGCGGTCAACTTAAAACAATCGCCGTAAGTTTATTCAAGATCGCAAACGACATTCGGTTGTTGGGTAGCGGCCCGCGTTGCGGAATTGGGGAGATCCAACTTCCGGCCACGCAACCCGGCAGTTCGATCATGCCCGGCAAGGTGAACCCGGTGATGTGCGAATCAATGATGATGGTGTGCGCGCAGGTGATCGGCAACGACACAACCATTACGTGGGCGGGAGCAAATGGGAATTTCGAACTTAACGTGATGATGCCTGTGATGGCGCATGCTCTTCTCGAGTCGATCAGACTGTTGACAAATGTGGTGGAGGTTTTCTGCGACAAATGTGTCCGCGGCATTGTGGCCAACGAAGAGCGCTGCCGCGAGTTAGTGGAACTTTCCATGGCCATGGTGACCAGTCTCGCACCTAAAATCGGCTACGATCGCGCAGCAGAAATCGCCAAGGAGAGCGCAAAAACCGGCCGCACCGTTCGCCAAATCGCTCGCGAGAGAAAAGTCCTGCCGGACAAAGAACTAGAGCATGCGCTCGAGCCGGTCAAAATGACCGAGCCCGGTGGCAGCGGTTCGGAGTAATCGAGTGATGGATTCGTGGAGCATTGAAACGGTCAGGAACGTTAAAAGAGTTACAACGTATCGGCAGGTCGCTGAGTTGAATCTTTACCTTTTTTGACCTTGTAACATTTAACTTTTTTAACCGGCTCAAGAGTATGGTTGCAAAGCTCGAAGGTCCGCAATTCTCCGGCGGAGCGAACATCGCGATCAAATGCCCCAGCCACACGTATGACCAGACGGTGGCTTTTTACCGTGATACGCTTGGGCTGCCTTTAATCGAAGAGGAAAAGGAGGGCTGTATTTTCCAGTTCGGCCCGAATCGGCTCTGGATCGACAAAGTGCCGAACCTGAGTCAGCCGGATATCTGGCTCGAGCTAGAAACAAACGACACAGAAGCCGCTGCATCTTTTCTGAAAGTGCATGGCGTGACGCGGCGCGATGAAGTTGAGCAACTGAGCGAAGACTTCAACGGCTTTTTCATTTCTGCGCCGAACGGCATGATTCATCTGGTCATTGGTCCAGAGGCTTAGCCAAATCCGTAGGTTAAAACCACGTTGCACCGGGCGCTCTATTCAGGGTTTACCTTTTCAAACCAAATTGCTTTACCCGAGGGCCACGCCAGCGCCCCACCCACGTGCTCCAGCCGTAGAAACCCAGTGGTTCCAAATAACCGGCCGTGGTTAGCGCATCTACATCCGCTCGGCTTGGAGTGATCTTTGCGTTGGTATCAGTGCCGTAATAATCGTCAATCACCATCCAACACCCGTCTGCGAATCGATCGCGATAGCGCTCGATGTCACGCTGCTTGGCGGCATCAGCATCAAGAATCAGGAGACCAACTTTGTCTGTGCCCAGCGTCTCATTGACTGCGGAGATTGTTGCTGAGTCAAATGAACGGCCCTTAATAAGAGTGGCCATTTCCGATACGCCTTGCTTGGCGAGATTCCGCTCCAAGTCGCGAAAAATATTATGCGTGCCGAGTCGTTTGTGTTTGAGGCGTCCGCCAGGTTCAATCGACACCAACTTTTTCTTCTGGCCCGAATCACGCACGCCAAAGGCCGCGGCAATGGTAGCTCCGCCAACGCAGGCACCGATTTCGAGAATGTGTCCAAAGCAAATTTTTGCGAAATGGTAAATGAGAATCAGCACGTCGAGATGCAGCATGGAGTATTTGTCGCGGATTTTTAGCAGCTTCGAATGAATCGCCTCGTGGCGGTACTGCATCAGCAAATACATCAGATCCAGACTATCGCTAAGCTGATTGCTGGTTTGTGATTGAGTCAGCGATTTTGCCTTCGTACTGGAGCGCGCTGGACAATGTCGGCCCATCACCACGAGGTCGCGCTCGATGCCATCGAGTTGTGCTACACCAGGGCAAAATGCCCAGCGCTCAAACCCGAGACGTTGAAATAATTTCAAGCTCGGCTCGTTATGCCCGAAGATGAGACCGACCAGGGCGGTGATGCCCAGCGACGGTGCGCGCGCGATCGCCTGTTCCAGCAATCGCTTCCCCACACCACGACCACGAAATTCTTCATCAACGTAAACGCTGACCTCAGCTGTTCCGCGATACGCGGAGCGCGGTAGGAATTTTTTGAAATCGATCCAGCCAATCACGCGATCCTCCGACTCTGCGACCCAGAACGGATATTGCTCTGGAGAATGATCGCGGAACCATTGCAACCGCGCTTCGACCGTGGTCGGCTCAAGCTCGGCCGTCACCATGCGCGTTGGCACAGTGGCATTGTAAATCTCGACAATGGCCGGCAGGTCAGCCTCAACAGCATCACGGATGATCATTTCGTATGAGGCACAGTTTTGCACCGCAGACACGTTAGACAACGTACCTGGCATTTAGCATTCACGGCTTTCGTTTCTTAACAGGGCTCCGCTTTGCAGCAGGCGAACTCGTCGGTGTAGGCGTCGAATTAGTCGGGGTAGTCGCTACTGGACTGGCAGCGGGAAAGGCAAATGTCGACGACGGTAAAGCAGATGCTGTCGCCGATACACCAGGTGAAGGAGACGGTGTTGCACTCGCCGACGACAGCGGACTTTGTACCGGGCTGGGAGTAGGCGAAGGCGAGATGATATTCTCCCAGTGATGCAGCGGCAGGGTTGCTCCGCCGATTTCTTTCACTAGCGCTTCGCAGCGCGCCTGAAGTTTTTCCAAATCCGGCGGACCAAATGGTTTGTCGGCTGTGTCGGGAAAGATTAGATAAGTGACCTTGAGGTCGCTCACTGGGCGATTATAAGGCGTCGAAAGCGTGTTGATCTCTTTTGCAATGCGCAACGATGCCTCTCCGGCTTTGTCGTTAGGCCCGACATCACCAACGAGAGCCGGATAAATCGAGTTGCCAAAAATGACGAGAGCGTAGTCGCCAAGTTTAACTGAATCGGGGCCGTGCGTAAATGCACCCGGCACCACAATAAAAGGATCCGTCGCGCCGATCAGAAAGCTGTACTTCTTTAACGTGCCAATTTCCGCCCGCAACTGCGAGATCGTATTGCGAAGATCACGTTTCCGAGAGGCGGTCGTGGTCGAAAGCGCAGCTTCAGTTTCTGCGCGCTTCAATGCGTCTTCGGCCGCCGCGAGGTATGGATTAGCGGCGGCAGACGTCTTTGGCCAACGATAACTTGTGGACGGCTTAAAATTTGCCGGTGTGCCATTGCCAATGGGCATCCGATCCGCGTCCGAGCCGTCCGCGTCCACATCCATATCGGCCTGTAGCAGGAGCGCTTTTCGGTGCGTTTGGGGATGCTGAAGTTGCAAGACGGTTTGGCAATCGAAAAAATTATGTCGCGAAAGAAGTAAATCGAGGCGCGCGAGATTTTCGCGAAGCATTCTGACTTTCGTATCGTAAAGCTGAGCGTAAAGCGGCGAAACCGGATTAGGCGACAGCATCGCCGCCAATCCAGGCAATAGCGTCGGTAACTGCGGGTTGACCTTGGCCAACTCTTCAATGGTCTTGTTTGGCGAGGGTACCCGTGTTTGCAATTTAAGGTCGAGGACATAGCTGTTTGGCTCGGCACGCTCAGTCGTGGCATCGGCGCCGGGTATCGTCTCGACCGTTGAATGAAGTGTGATGCCACTGAATAATTTGCCTGTGTCCAGTTTTCCGGTGATGACAGGCGGCCGTGTCGGGGTCGGCGTCGGTGTCGTAATGACCTCCATTGGTGCAACATGCTGCAGCCGTTCGAGTGAGATCCAGCGATAAACAATGGCGGCGAAGAGCGCGCCGAATATCACCAGTACCAGCCGCCGCCACGTCCGCAGACGAATTCTTCCCACGCGATTACTTTTTTACCCAGGCGACAATGGCCGCGACGAGCCCGATCAAACTTAGGATCGACATCATCCCTGCGGGCATGATTCTTCCGGTTCGTATGAATTTTGGGGCAAACTGCGCGACGAGTAAAAGCGAGATTATGAATGCCGTTGCCAACCCGATTGCGCGATGTTCGGGAAGCAGGAATGCAGCAATAAGAAGTAGTAATCCAGTGATTGACCCGGCAACGATCGACGCCACGCTGCCTGCCTTTACGTAACCGACAATGCCGCCGGCGATCGTGAGAATGCCGAAGACGATAAAATAAAACTTCGCTGCTTCCATTTAACTATGGCTGGCGCATTGGTAAGCTAACAGCTCTCCTCTGTCCAGTGGCGGTTGTGACCGGGCTAAAGCAGGCGCCCGCTTGCGTCATTGTAGAATTCGATCTGCCGCCCCCCGAGTCGACGGATCACGCGCCACCCGTGACTTTTTGCAAACTCTCGAACATCCGCGTCGGACATTTCTCGGAGAATTCGCAACTCCGCGGGCTGTGTCACCAGATACTCTGGCTTGATCGACAGCACTTTTGAGATCTTCGTGGCTAGAGCTGGCAGATGCTCCCGCATGGTCATTCCTGTCTAACGACTCACCGACTGGCTTGGCTTGTGAGAGTTTTTTTTGCAGGCAGGCGTGGTGGTCGTTTCGGCTTTCGATTCAGAATGCGTCCCAGCGCGTGATGCGCCTTGCGACTCGGGGAAGGACCGCGCGTACTTGGCTTTTCCATATAGGCAGGAGAAATTGAACCAGGAGACCGAAAATTGCGAGTGGGCTTTCTCGCGCAACTGGCGCGGCCACTCTGATCGGCTAAGTTTTGCAAATGGTTTCAGAAACGATCGAGTTGCGGGGGCACATTATTGATTCTCTCATTTTGCCTAAGGTTTTGGATCAAATTTTGACCCATGGCGCAAACTTCAAGATCGGCGAGATCAAAATTGGGGAAAGACGCGCAGATCAGAGCTTCGCGCGGATTGAAGTGTCCGCAGAAACCAGCGAAGCGCTTGACGAACTGGTTCTGCGCCTTCGCCAGCACGGAGCGGAAGTGGTTGAGCGCGCAAATGTGCAACTTGCCAGCGCGCCTGCGGACGGAGTCTTCCCGCAGGATTTTTACGTGACGACCAATCAGCAGACGTTTGTTCACTTCGACGGCAAGGAAATCGAAGTGCGACCTGCGATGATCAACAGCGCGATTGCGCTTGATCGAAACAAGGAATCCGCCCGGGCGGTCAAGTTTTTCGACGTCACCAAGGGAGACCAAATTGTGGTCGGTCATCAAGGGGTACGAGTTGTCCCGATACAGCGTTCAACGACGCACACCGATCTCTTTCAATTCATCAATACGATTGTTGATGCTGACGAACCAAAATCGGCCATCATTCGCGAAGTAGGTGAGGAGTTGCGGCGCGCGCACACAGCGAAGGGTAAAACCGCGATTGTCGCCGGGCCTGCAATTGTGCGGACCGGCGCCGGCCACTATTTGGTGCGCCTTATTGAAGCGGGTTATGTGAATCTTCTTTTCGCCGGAAATTCATTTGCCGCGTACGATGTGGAACGCGCTTTGTACGGAACTTCGTTGGGAACGAATCCGGATCTTGCGTTCGCACCGGGTGGACATGAGAATCATCTGCGCGCCATCAATACTATTCGCGAGGCTGGTGGAATTTCCGACGCGGTCCGGAACAAAATCCTCACGCACGGCGTCATGCATGCCTGCATCTGTCACGATGTGGATATCGTGCTGACCGGAGCGATTCGCGACGAGGGACCGATTCCCGGGGTCACGACGGATGTGATTGAAGCTCAAAAAGTCATGCGAGAGAAGCTTGCCGATGTAACTCATGTCATGCTGCTGGCGACCGTTCAGCACTCGCTTGCCGTGGCCAGTATGCTGGCGCCTTCGGCGAAAACAGTGTGCGTCGACATTGATCCAGCTGCCGTGCAACGCGCAGTTGAACATCAGCCCTTGCAATCAATCGGTCTGGTTACAGATGTGGAACCGTTTCTGCAGGAGCTGGCCCATTATCTTACTGAGTCTCGCGTTCGCGAGTAGATTGGAAGTGCTATGCGCGAGTTGCTTCTCTGTCCGCCCAACTACTACGGCATCGAGTACGAGATCAATCCCTGGATGAGCCGAGCGCGCGGCGCCGAGGTGGCGGTCGCGCAAAAGCAGTGGGAACAGCTACACGCGACTCTCTCAAACCTGCATTGTGAGGTTCATTTAATCCCTCCCCAGCCCGGACTTCCCGACATGGTTTTCACGGCCAACGCCGGACTAACGGTGGGGCACCAATTCATCCCCAGCAATTTCCGCCACAAAGAGCGTGCTGGCGAGCAGGCGTTCTTCGCGAAATCGATGGAGCAACAGGGTTATGAAGTCACTTGGTTGCCGGAAAATCTTTATTTCGAGGGCGAGGGCGATGCCCTCTTTGGCGGGGATGCGCTTTTTTGCGGTTACAAATTTCGTTCCGACATTCAATCTCATCGCGCCCTGGCCGATATCCTTGGCTGCCTCGTAATCTCGGTGGAGTTGGTTGATCCGCGGTTTTATCATCTCGACACCTGCTTTTGCCCGCTGCCGGATGGCGCGGCGTTTTGGTTTCCCTCCGCCTTCGACGACTATGGCCAACGGGCGATTCGCGAACAGGTCACTGCCTTGATCGACGTTTTGCCAGAGGAAGCAGCGCACTTTTCATGCAACGCGGTCGTCATCGAACGCGACATTGTCCTGCCGGAAGGCGCACCGAAACTTGTAAGGACTTTGCAAGATCGCGGTTATCGCTGCCACGAATTGCCGATGAGCGAATTCATTAAGGCCGGTGGGGCCTGCAAATGTCTCACCATGTTTATGCCGCAAAGAGAAAAGTGTTAAGTGGTAAGTATAGGCGGGACCGCCGGACCATCCTTTAAGTTCGGCGCGCTCAGCGATCGCGTCCTCCCGACTCCCGCTTCGCTAGCAGTGCATTCTCGATCTTCGCGACCGGCAAGCAATTCATCACATCTGCTTTGGTCAGCCAGCCTTTGCGCGCGATCCCGATTCCAAACCACAAATCCTGCAATCGCTCCGTACGATGCGCATCCGGGTTAATCACACATTTTACGCTCTTTTGTTTCGCCAGCGGCCACCATCGCCAGTCGAGATCGAGGCGTTTCGGTGCTGCATTGAGTTCGATCCATGTCCCGGTGCGCGCTGCGGCATCAAGGATTTTCGGAATATCAATTTCATAGGGATCTCGTTTCAGGAGCAAGCGGCCAGTTGGATGCGCCAGCATCGTCACATAGGGATTCTCCATTGCCCGGATCACGCGGCGGGTCATGTCCGCTTCACTGAGATTGAAAACAGAATGAACAGACGCAACAACATAATCGAGCTCTGAGAGGACTTCGTTTGGAAAATCAAGCGAACCATCCCGCAGAATGTCGCATTCCACACCTGCAAAGAGGCGAAAGTCGCCGAGCTTTTTATTTAATGTCCGAATGCTGGCGATTTGGAAGCGCAGCTTTGCTTCGTCGATTCCATGTGCCTGAGTGGAGCTGCGGCTATGGTCTGCAATTCCGAGGTATTCGAGTCCCAGCTCTTGTGCCGCTTCCGCCATCTCTTCGATGGAATTGTGTCCGTCGCTCGCAGTCGTGTGACAATGAAATGCGCCACGCAGGTTTTCTTTCTCAATTAATTTTGGCAATGAATGACTCGCGGCAGCTTCGAATTCGCCCCAGTTCTCCCGTAATTCCGGCGGAATAAAATCGAGATCGACCGCGCGATAAACGTCCGCTTCGTCGTGCACCTTTGGGATTTTTTTTATCGGTCTTTTCTTTTTCGCTTTCGGATCGACCGGGAGTGCCGCGAGCCGGTATTCGTTAAGCGTCCAGCCTCTCTGAAGCGCTCGGCTGCGTAATTCGATATTGTGTTCTTTGTTTCCGGTGAAATAAGCGAGCGCGAAAGGATATTCCGTCGTACTCACCACTCGGAGATCGCACTGCACTCCCGATCGCAGTCGCACACTCGTTTTGGTGGGACCTTGCGCGATAATCGATTCCACCAGCGGATGGGAAACGAAGAATTTCGTAACGCTTTCGGGTTTCTTTGTCGCGACCAAAAGGTCCAGATCGTGCACAATTTCTTTTCTTCGCCGATAACTTCCAGCCAGATCAACCTTCACAGCGCTTTGATGTGCGGCCAAATCAGATCGCAATGTTTCTGCTTCCGTTGCGATCTGCCCGAACTGAAATGAACCGGCGTGCGCTGCACGTCTTGCGATGATGTCACAAAGCTTTTGCTGGGTTGTTTCGCCAAAACCAGGTAATTCGGCGACACGCCCGGTTTCGCACGCCTTTCGCAGCTGCTCGATGGAACTGATCTGAAGCTTGTCGTGAAGAGCCTTGATCTTCTTGGCACCAAGCCCGGGCAGTGAGAACAATTCGAGAATTCCCGACGGGAACTCTGCACTCAATTCTTTCAGATATCCCAGCGACCCAGTGGCCGCGAGTTCCTTAATTTTTAAAGCGATACTCTTCCCGATTCCTGGAATTTTCGACAGCGCCTCTTCATCCTGAAAATTTGCGACATTCCCGCCAAAAGTTTCAATCGCGCGCGCCGCATTCGTGTATGCCCGGATCTTGAAAGGGTTTTCGTTCTTTAATTCAAGCAGCGTCGCGATTTGCTCGAGCACCCCAGCGATTTCCTCTTTGGTCATTAACAAAACGGTTAACCCAGATTACCGCGGCGTCGATAGTTGAGTGGTTTGCCCCCTTATCAATGTACGGCTGAGAACAATGCATGCTGCTCGCTCGACATGAACTGTTAACGCCTAAACTAAGGCGCAGCGCGTTTCAGGGCGCGCCCAGGCTCCAGCCAACGGGAAGGGTTGGACCGTACGCGCCGCTGACAAAAAGGTTGTTGTTCAGATACCAGATTCCTGTTTGACGCGTCGCATTCTTGTAAAGCACATAATCCGGTTTGCCGTCGGCGTTAAAGTCCGCCGTGGCTACCAACGCCCAGCCACTGGGAAGGATCGGCCCCCAAGCGGCACCAACAAGGGTCGCCCCCGACAAATAAAAGATAGCTGTGTAGCCTGTATCGGGACGGAACAAGAGATAATCCGCGTGGCCATCGCCATCAAAATCCGCTGTTCCCACCAGTATCCATCCGCTTGGAAGACCTGGGCCGGCGTCACCACCAATCAGAGTGTTATTATTTAGATACCAAATCGCCGTTTGACGAGTGCTGGCGTTGTAAAGCACGTAATCCGGATTGGTATCGGCGTTAAAATCAGCTGCACTCACCAGTTCCCATCCATTGGGAAGAGTCGGTCCATAAGCACCACTGAGAAGCGTTGGTCCGGACAAGTACCAAACTGCCGTCTGATGCGTGCTGGGGGCGAACAAGGCATAATCCGAATGGCTGTCGACATCAAAATCTGCCACGCCTCTCAGCGCCCAGCCGACAGCAAGCGTTGGACCGTACGCGGAGCCAACGTAAACACTGTTGTTCAGATACCAAATCGCGGTTTGACGCGTGCTTGCTTTCTGGAGCACATAGTCCGGGTGGCCATCGCCATTAAAGTCAATTACTGCAGCCCGGGCTGCAGGCGTTGGTGTTGGTGTGGATGGTGGCCCACTCACTAAATCGTAACCAATGACATCGAGATTGATTCCTTCCGGCGATGTCCCCGTGACGTCGGAAGATTGGCCAGCACAGGAAAACGCATTCTGAACGTACGGATGCGTTTGCGGGCACGCGGTGCTTGACCAATCACCGAAGTCGCCATTCGAATTCTGATTGAAATTGACGATGTTTGTTACGCCGCCGTTGATCGAAAAATAGCGCGCGCCGGAAGAAGCGACATTTCTGTGTCCGGCGGATGACCAACTGAACAGGTCCTGCGGCCAGAGATCACTGGTATGGCCAATATGCGAGGTAAACCCGATGACCTCGTCGATTTCATGCTCGATCGAACGCTGGGCGTCGAAATTACTGCCGCTGACAGGCCGTATGAACTGCCAGGCCACTGCAGAATTGAGCGTGACGATTCCGTCGTACGGGCCGCCAAGCTGTCCGGTCGCAGACATATTTGGTGGTGTGTTCAATCCAACAGCGCGTCCATTCGCACTCTGCGTATTGATATTCGCGGATAGCGCAGTTCCTGGCAGACTTGCATTCGCGAGATTGTCGTTGCTAGTTCTCGCGTCCGCTCTCAGGACATTAAGAAACGTGCTCCACGGAATCATGTAGTAGACATAATTGCTCTGCGAAATGCGACCAGCCGGCAGGGGGGTGCCGTCCGGCGCGGTAGTTGAGTAGCGGAAAAAAATCTGGATCGTGAATGGATCATTGAACCGCGATTCGTAAATCGAAATGGCTCGGTTAATCATGGCCTCGATGGCCGCGGCGTTTGGATTGCCGGTAATCGAGCTGTGGAATGTTGGGTGAATCACTAATCCCGTGGTAGCGACGGTTGTAACGGTCATGACCTCGGAGTACGGCCCGGGACCGGTCGCATTATAAGCGCGAACCCGATAATAGTACGTGGTTCCCCGGCTTAATCCGGTCACGGCCCGCCCCGTTGCACTGCCCACGTCGAGGTCGTTATAACCCTCTACATAACTGTTGAACGAATTACTGGTCGAAACATCGAGCAGATAGCCTGTCGCCCCGGGTACGCTCTCCCATCGCGCCATAAAAGTGCTGCGTGTTGGAGTAGGCACTTCAAATTCAGCTTGTGCCGGGGTCTCTGCCATTTCTGGAAACCCAGGCATCGTTTGGGTCTTCGTCAGCGACTCATGGGTTCGGATTCCGGCCCGGAACACGGGCGAGTCCCTCACAGAATGATTTTGTCCCGGCAAACTTGTGATAGAGGCGACGAGCGCCAACCCAACGCCACCAACAAGAATAATTACACCCCTTATGAAAGAGCCCGACCGTCGCATTGTCTCGCTGCGAGAGACGCGAGTGTAGATGTTCGATTATTACTGCACAAGCCGAAAAATTGTGCGACTGCGAGCCTTTGGGAGTCGCGCCGTCCGTGAACTCTCGGATTCGTCACATTCGCCCGCGCCGCTGGTAAAATTGATAGCGCTCGATAATTGAGTCGACGTATTTCCGTGTTGCGGGAAAGTCGATCTTCTGCATGAACTGCTTTACTGGGATGTCGGAGACTCCGTTTCCACCGCTCCACCGCTCCACGCGGCTGGCGCCCGCGTTGTATTCGGCAAGCGCGAAAGGCGTGGGATCCGACTGCGCTGCCCAGCGTTCAAAGGCACGATGCAAGTACCATGTGCCGGCCTCCAAATTGGTTTTCGGGTCAAAAAGTTGGTCCACTTGGAAACTAGCGATCTTATTTTCACGTGCCCATTCGCTGGCCGCTTTCTCGCTCACTTGCATGAGTCCCCGTTCTCCGTGGCTTCCATGTTTTCTAGGGTCAAAGCGGCTCTCACGCCAAACCACTGCTTTTACAAGCATCGGATCAAGATGGTGTTCGGTGGCAACGGAGAGGATCACGCGATCGTACTGATGAAACCGTGCTGGACTCATCCATTCATAAAACGTGTAAATCGGATCGCCTGATCGGGCAGCGAGATAAGCGAAACCCGCGGCCAGAGCGAGCATTACGCAAAAGAGCAGTTTGAACAGGAATCGTATCACTTTGGCATCAAATCTCGTGCTCCTGCTGTCCCGAGCAATTAAATTAACGCGGTATCGATCATGACAAAACCTGGTTACGTTCGCGTCATCATTGATCGCGCCATTCACCGCGAGCTCGATTATGCCGTTCCCGAAGGGCTGAGGGACCGAGTGGAAGTCGGCTCCCGAGTACGCGTGCCGTTTCGAGATAAATCTGCTCTTGCAACGGTCGTCGCGGTCACAGAACAGAGCGAAGCGAAAGGAATACGGATAATTGAAGCGCTCGTAGGTGAAGCGCCAATCTTGAGCGAACAATTGCTCGAGCTCGCGAGATGGATTGGCGCCTATTATTGCTGCCCGATCGAAACCGTGATGCGCAGCTTGTTGCCGCAAGTGATCCGGCGCGCAGAAGTCGGATGGAAAAAACAATTGTTCGTTCAGCCCGGACGCAAGATTGCCAACGAAGAAATTGAGAAGTTGCGAAAACGCGCGCCACGGCAGGCAGAGCTTCTGGAGGCGATCTCACAGCTGGAAGCTCCGATCCGCGCATCGCAGCTTCTGCGGCAAACCTCTCTCGATAACCAGACGCTTCGTGCGTTGGTGAAACGCGGTCTCGCGGAGTTGCGCGAGGAGGCAGTGGTTCGCGACCCACACGGCGATGAGCAATTCATTGCGACGTCGAATCTCATTCTAAACCAGGAGCAATCGAGTGCGCTAAGCGAGATCACGCAAGCGCTCGACTCGCCTGAAAATGCGCGTCCGATTTTGCTTCACGGTGTAACCGGCTCCGGCAAGACCGAAATTTATCTACAGTCGATCCGTGCTGCGCTTGGTCGCGGAAGCACCGCGATCGTTCTCGTGCCTGAAATCTCGCTCACGCCGCAGACGGTGGAGCGATTCAAAGGCCGCTTCGCCGACATGCAGGACGCGGTCGCGGTGCTGCACAGTCATCTATCGGAAGGCGAACGGCACGATGAATGGTACAAGATTCATTCTGGTCACGCACGCATCGCAATCGGGGCGCGCAGCGCGATCTTCGCGCCGTTGAAAAACCTCGGACTCATTGTTGTCGATGAAGAACACGAGACGACGTACAAACAGGAAGAAGCTCCGCGATATCACGCGCGAGACGTCGCAATCGTTCGCGCCAAGATCGAAAAGTGTGTGGCCGTGCTAGGCAGCGCCACGCCGTCACTGGAGAGTTATCATAACGCCGCAATTGGAAAATATCGGCTGGTTACACTCACTCAGCGGATAGACGAGAAACAGATGCCCCTGATGCGAATCGTTGATCTTCGGCAGGAGAGAAGAAAAGAAAAAGCAGCAGCGATCTTGTCTGAAAAATTGCGAGGCGCGATTGCCGATCGCCTGGAAAAGCGCGAGCAGACCATTTTGTTCCTGAATCGGCGCGGTTTTTCAACATCGCTCCTGTGCAGCAATTGTGGCGAAGCGCGCAACTGTCCAAATTGCAGTGTCGCGCTTACCTTTCATCGGCATCCCGCAGTCGCGGGGCGATTGAGCTGTCATTTGTGTGGGCACACCGCCGCGGTGCCGAAGAAATGTCCTGCCTGCGGGCAAGACGCACTGATTTACGCGGGCTTTGGCACGGAGAAAGTCGAATCAACCGTGTCGCAAATTTTTCCCAAAGCTGTGGTGCGCCGCATGGATGCAGACTCCATGACGCGTAAGGAAGCATATCGCGAAACATTGAGAAACTTTCGCACGGGCAAAATCGACATCCTCGTCGGTACACAAATGATCGCGAAGGGTCTCCATTTTCCGAATGTGACCCTGGTCGGAATCATCAATGCGGATCTGGCGCTGCATCTGCCGGATTTTCGCGCGGGCGAACGCACGTTTCAGCTTCTCACACAAGTAGCAGGACGCGCGGGGCGCGGAGAAACCTCGGGCGAAGTATTCGTGCAAACTTACACTCCGTTTTCGCCATCGATCCAGTTCGCGAGGCACCACGATTTTGCTGGCTATTTCCAACAGGAACTCGAGTTCCGCGAGCGCTGCGACTTCCCTCCGTTCAAACACGCCATCTTGATCACGGTGCGCTCCGCACATGAAGGTCGCGCAAAACTCTCAGCCGAAACGTTACAACGCCGCTTGAAGGAAGCGCTGCCAAAAGAATTCATCCTGGGTGATGCAACGCCTGCGCCACTGGAAAAACTACAAGGCCAATTCCGCTTCCACATCCTGATGCGCGGCGAAGCCGTCATGCGCCTGAGCCGTCTCGTCCGCGAAACGGTCGACAAACTGCCGTTCCCCGAAGACGTCACAGTCACGGTGGACGTCGATCCTTATCAGTTGTTGTAGCCACGATCCCTGAGGCGCGGATAAGCTCTGGTAATTCCTGCAAACTGTTTAGGACGTAATCCGCGTTCTTCTCGTACTCGCGCGGATCGACAAAGCGTTTGTCCGGGATGGCGGCGACGCACATCTTCGCAGCCTTGGCTGCGGCCACGCCGGGGAGCGCGTCCTCGATCACAAGACAAGCGTCGGCGGGAATTCCGAGCTTGTCCGCTGCACACAGGTAGATGTCGGGAGCGGGCTTGCCCTGTTCGACTTGTTCGCCGGTCACAACGGCCTCGAAAAATCCGGTCAGTTGGTGTCGATCCAAGAATGGTCGCGCAGACGCGCTGACGGAGCTCGTGGCAACGGCGAGATGCAGTTTCATGCGCCGCAGTTCCTCCAGCACTTCCTTGACGTTGGGAAACAAGCCGATCCGATTCGCAAAGAACTCCGTCGCGATCTCACCGCGACGCCGCATCATTTCTTCAGTGGGCAGGGAGAGACTAAATGCTTTCTTGTAAAACTCGACCGCAAGCCGGTAACTCACCCCGGCCACTTGCTGATGATGTTCGCCGTGGTACGTGACGCCATATTCGTCGAGTAATTTCGCATCAATTTCACTCCACCACGGCTCGGAATCGGCGAGCACTCCGTCGAGATCGAAGATTATGGCAGATGGCGTCACAGAAGTTTGGTATTGAGAGGTTGAAAAGTTATATAGCAGGGGCGATTGACCTCAACCGCCCCGAGCTTGCCACGAGACGAACGTTTGCGGGCGATTCGGTGAATCCCCTTACCTGAGAGCTGAATAGACGCACGTTGCGAATTTTGAGACAGCGGAAGAGAGTGGCGGCTTATGCGATCAGTTCAAAGGCGAATTTTGTCCGAGGTTCGGCTCAGACGACCCACTACAGCGCCGAATAAACGCAAAGCCGCGGTCAGCGGTTGCGCCTACAACCCGATCATTTTCGTTCTCGCAATTGTTTTAGGAATCGCGCAGGTCCGCGCTGGAGAGTTGGATTCGATTCTGCGCTGGCGGAATATTGGACCTTACCGCGGCGGGCGGACACGCGCGATTTGTGGTGTCCCGTCGCAGCCGAATGTTTTCTACATGGCGCCGGTAAACGGCGGCGTTTTCAAATCGATCGATTACGGCCGCACCTGGGAGCCGATTTTCGATGATCAGCCGACAGCATCGATCGGCGCGGTCATGGTCGCGCCATCGAATCCGAATGTCGTTTACGTTGGCAGCGGCGAAGGATTGCATCGGCCTGATCTTTCAGTTGGCGACGGTGTTTATAAATCGACCGATGCCGGGAAGTCGTGGACGCATCTCGGATTGCGCAACGGTCAACAGATCCCGCAGTTGGCTGTCGATCCAAAAAATCCCGATAGAGTTTTTGTCGCCATTGCCGGTCATCCGTACGGGCCCAATGAAGAACGCGGCGTTTATCGATCGCTCGATGGCGGCAAAACGTTCGAAAAAGTTCTTTATCGCGATGAGAACGTCGGCGCGAGCGATGTGGAAATCGATTCGAGCAATCCACAGGTAGTTTACGCTGCGTTGTGGGAATCGCGCGAGGGACCGTGGGAAAATGGAGTGTTCAATGGAGATGGCGGCGGCATTTTTAAATCCACTGATGGCGGCAAAACGTGGCGACAATTAACCAAAGGACTTCCGAGCAATATCGTGCAGGCGAACATCGCGATTGCGCCGAGCGCGCCGAAAACATTGTTTGCCGCGGTCCGGACAAAAACGATCGCCAAACTTTATCGCTCCGACGATGGCGGCGAAACCTGGCGCGGAACAACCGACGATCCGCGGCCGGGGCTCGGAATCGGTGGTGGCGATCTCCCCGTCGTGCGTTTCGATCCGAAAAATCCGCAGAGCATGTACTCGGCGAGCATCGTTTGTTGGAAATCCACGGACGGTGGCAAAACATGGGACGGCTGGCGCGGCGCGCCGGGCGGCGACGATTATCAAAACATTTGGATCAATCCGAATAATCCCGACATCATTCTTCTTGGGTCGGACCAGGGCGCGATCGTCACCGTGAATGCCGGCAAAAGCTGGAGCTCGTGGTATAACCAACCGACAGCGCAGATGTATCACGTTAGCGCGGACGACTCGTTTCCGTATCGGCTTTACAGCGGCCAACAGGAAAGCGGCTCGGTAGGAACCAAAAGCCGCGGCGATGCGGGCGAGATCACGTTCCGCGATTGGCAGCCGGTCGCGGCCGAGGAATATGGTTACGTCGTTGCCGATCCGCTCGATTCAGACATTATCATCGGCGGCAAGCTGACGCGGTTCGATCGCCGCACAGGTCAGGCGCAGAACATACTTCCGGTGCCGGTGCAAACAGACGAATTCCGGATGCTGCGGACCGAGCCGGTTGTCTTTTCGCCGCTGGATACACATTTGCTTTTCTTCGCCGGAAATACGCTTTGGCAGACGCGCGATCGTGGCGATCGCTGGGAAAAAATCAGTCCGGATTTGTCGCGACCGAATTACGATCTGCCCGCGAGCATCGGAAAATACAAAGATGACGCAACGAAGCAGGCCCATCGACGCGGCGTGATTTACACCGTTGCGCCGTCGCCGCTCGACGCGACCCGGATCTGATGCGGGACCGACGACGGTTTGATTCATCTCACAACCGACGGCGGAAAAAACTGGACCAACGTGACACCGCCAAACATTTCGGCCTGGCAAAAGATTTCACTGATCGAAGCCGGACACTTCGATTCGAACACCGCTTACGCCGCGGTCAACACTTTGCGAATCGACGATCTGCGGCCGCACATTTTTGCGACCCACGACAGCGGCAAGACATGGACCGAGATTGCGAACGGGATACCAGTCAGCCAGAACGTGAACGCTGTTCGCGAAGATCTGGAACGGAAAGGCTTGCTGTTCGCCGGAACCGAAAAAGGCGTTTACGTCTCGTTCGATGACGGCGCGAACTGGGAATCGTTGCGATTAAATCTGCCGGCGAGTTCCGTGCGCGATCTCATTGTCAAGAATGACGATCTCATCGTGGCGACGCATGGTCGCGGTTTCTGGATCCTCGATAACATCACGCCGCTGCGACAACTCCCATCTGTAGCCGCGGTCGTTGACCCCGGTTCCGCGTCAAGCACTGCGGCGGTCAACGCCCGCGGCTACAGGGAGGACCTGCTGTTTAAACCGCAGACTGCGTTGCGTGTTCGCGCAAACTTGAACACCGACACTCCGTTGCCGCCTGACGAACCGGCAGGCGAAAATCCACCGGACGGCGCGATGATCGATTATTTTCTTTCGAAAGACACGAGCGGTTCCGTTACGGTCGAGATCAAAGATAGCAAGGGCCAGTCAGTCAGGAAATATTCAAGCGCTGATGCGCCGGTCCAAGCGAACCCAAAGCGGCTCAGAATTCCGACCTACTGGATTCGGCCGCCGCAATCAGTTTCCACGAAAGCGGGCATGCATCGGTTTCTGTGGGACATGCATTACACACCGGTCCCGGATGTGGAACCGGAGTTCCCGATCGCCGCGACGTACCGCAACACGGCGCCTACGGCGACATCGCCATGGGCCGTGCCGGGTGATTACACAGTCACGTTGACCGTTAACGGGAAAAGGTTCAGCCAACCGTTGACGGTCGCAATGGATCCACGCGTCAAAGCGTCTGGCGCCGACATTCAAGAGCAGTTCGATCTCTCGTGGAAGTTGTATCAATTGCGGATGAAGCTGGCGCCAGTCGGCAGGAAATTCGACGAAATCGCCGAGCAACTAACGAAACTAAAAGCAAAGGCTGCGGAGCGACCTGACGTCGCCCAAAAATTGGAAGCCTTTGGGCAGACGCTGATGAAGTTCGGACCACCGCGTCCGCGGCCAGGCACTCCCCCTTCGCTTTTCGTTTTGGAATCGACGACGCGATTGTTCAACGAGGTCGAAAATGCAGATGCTACTCCGACAGCGGCCGTCAAGGCAGGCGTTGCAGATCTCGATACAAAGATCGGACCGATGATGGGTGCGTGGCAGAAATTACTCGAATCCGATCTTCCGTCGTTGAATCAGCAATTGAAGCAAGCGGGACTTCCCGAAATCAAAACAGAGTGACGGCTCACCCGCCTTCGCCACGTCGCTTCGGCGTGGCAGGCAGAGCCGTGGCTACAGAGCTTGCATGATTTACGGCGTGGCGACCTTTTTATCGAAAAGCGACGCGTACGCTTTGTAACCTCTGTCTTTCAATTCTTCGACCGGGACGAAATGGAAGGCGGCCGAGTAAACGACGTAACGTTGTCCCGTGGGCGATTTCGGGTCGGGAAACACATAGCCAAGGTGGGCGTTACTTCGCTTGGCGTGTACCTCGGTCCGCTGCATATCGTGCGAAGTATCCAGGCTCTCGACGAGGAGATCTTTTGAGATCGGCTTGGAAAACGTGGGGAAGCCGACACCGGCGTCGAATTTGTCGAGTGAGACGAAGAGCGGTTCACCGGTAATGACGTCGACGTAGATCCCGGTCTTCTCGTTGTTCCAGAACTGATTTTGGAAAGCCCTTTGGCTGCCTCCCTCGCGCACCACTGAATATTCCTCGGCCTTCAGTCGTTGTTTCAAGACGGTGTCGCTGGGCACCGGACGGTTCGGATCGAAAGTTGTGGTCTCCTTTTTCTCTTTCTGCGCGAGAAAGAAAAAATAGAGTCCACCGGCGATCAATAGAATTGCGATGCCGACACCGACATACGTGCTGATGGCGGATTTTTCCTCGCTGGTGATTCGGCCCCCGTACATCGGATCACAATCAACATGATTGAATCAGAGATTAGTCAGGTGCGTCAAGACGGAACAGGGACTGGTCTTCACTTTTGGCACCTCGGGTTTCTCATATTGTAGCCAGTCTACTATGGCCGATCGAGTTCGCGCGGCTAGCCATCGTTGACGGCGCGCGCTTAAGCTAAAGGCTAACTACGGCATCGGGCGAGGTCGTGGCGTGGGGCGCGGCCGCGGAGTAGCGCGTGGCGTTACAGTTGGAGTGGCGGTCGGTGTTCCGCTCGGGGTCGCAGTAGGCGTTGGTGTCACAGTTGAAGTTGGTGTTGCAGTCGGCGTCGGCGTCGGCAATGGAAGGCCTTCGGCGTCGAGGTAGCGGGCAATTGCAAAGTCAGCGAAGAGCTTGAGACCGGTCGCTTGGAAACCGACAGCCACAATCTTCCCATCGGGCTGAAAAACGGCGCCGTTGGCTCCGCCATTCAGATCACCAAACGAAGTCCGCACTTTGCCACCCGCGCCAAAGGTCGGATCGAGTGAGCCGTCCGAGCTCAAACGCGCCAGTAAGAAATCGGAATCGGATGATTCTGTGTTCGCGTAACCGGCGGTGATAATTTTGCCGTTGGGCTGTAGAAGAACTTTGTTGGCGCTCTGGCAACAGCTGCCGAAATCGATCTGCGTCATTCCGTCGGTACCGAAGCTGGTATCGAGAACCCCGTTGGAAGCATATCGCGCGACAGCAAAATTCTGCACTCCTCCGTTTTGAGAGATAGCGAATCCAGCAGCGACGATCCGGCCATCGGATTGAAGCGCTGCCGAGCGCGCGCGATCAAAGTTTTGATCGCCGAAGTCGGTGTGCACTTTTCCAGCCACACCAAATGTCGTATCGATGGCGCCATTAGTTAGATAACGCGCGGCGGCGAAGTCGTAGAAAGTCGCAGGATCATTGGCGGAGCCGACCGCGACAATCTTTCCGTCAGGTTGGATCAAGACCGAAAAGGCATCGTCTTCCAAACCGAGAAAATCGGTTGAAACCTGGCCGCCATTGCCAAATGTGGCGTCCGGCGTTCCATTCGGGTTGTAACGCGCCAGCGCAAAATCGGTATTGGAAGATTCACCAGGAGTGAAATCTACGAAGACAGTCCCGGCGGCAATGATCTTGCCGTCAGCCTGCAAGGCCACGTCGGACGCGTAACTGCCTTCGGGAAAAATCGTGGTGACGATGCCGCCTTCCCCAAAGGAACTATCGAGTGATCCGTCCGGGTTATAACGAACCACTTTGAAATCGCCAAGAAAGGTGAAAAGCGGAAACGCGCCCCCGGCGACCACGATTTTGCCGTCAGGTTGAATGAGTACTGATGAAGCCACAGCGGCCAGACCAGGGAAATCTGTCTGGACCTTGCCGCCGATACCGAAGGTGAGATCGAGCGTGCCGTTTGAATTGTAGCGGGCGGCGGCGAAATCTTCGCCTGAAAAATCATTGTTGGTATAAGTTGTCCCGACGACAACCAATTTCCCATCCGGCTGAACGGCCACCGCATTAGCGATGTCGGTGCTATGATCAAAATCGGTCAACACTTTGCCCTCGGTGCCGAATGTCGGATCAAGGTCTCCGTCGGCTGCTTGCGCGATCTGTCCACCCATTATCACCACCATTACTGCCGAGGCACAGATCACCCGGAAGTGAGTGGTGAACGCGCATTGTTGTGAGACGGCGACTTGCACAGGTTCCCTTTCGATTTCGCTGACCTCCCATAACGCGCCGCCGGCTCCTTTCCAAATCCAGTGTGGTAACAAACCCGTTACGATGCGACACGCAGACGCAGAGCGCAGTTTAATTGAATGCGAAGCGGCGCGGTTGAGTTACCTGTTTGTCAGTTCGCCGTGACCCCGATCGTTACAATTTATCTGGAGATGCATTCGCCGGATCAGCTTTGTCCGAAGCGATGCGAAGATCGGCGGTTTCGAATTCAGGAAAAGAAAGAACACGATTGGCGCTTCAATCGGGACTTTTATCTCGCTGTCGGAGAGATGTGGTCGTGGAACGACAAACGGGTGTGGACGGACAAGCAATGGAAGCAATACGGACTTGCGCCGGAGCTGCGAACCTTTGCCGCGTATTATGATCGTTCGGTCGCGGGTTATTACGAATTACGCCGCGACAATGAAGGCGGCGTTGAAATCGCTTACTTTGGTTTATTGCCCCAGTTTATCGGTCGCGGATTGGGGGGAGCATTACTCACCAGTGCGATCGAAGAAGCGTGGCGGACGTCGCCTTCAGTCTCCCGCGTTTGGGTGCACACGTGCAATCTTGATCATCCAGCTGCATTGGCGAATTACCAGGCTCGAGGCATGGTGATTTATAAGCAGGAAATAACATAGAACGTTAGAGCGCTCGGCCTGTTCTATTGAAGGAATGGCGCAAAGGAGACGGTCACTCGACCACCGTATTCTGTATAGGCAAAGAACCCGGGCTTTGAAGAACAAAATGAGGTGGCGTACGGGACTCGACGACGAAAGCATTCCCGGCGGTGCGCGTTCAGATTTTTGAACGGCGTTCCTTGCGTGAAGGTCTAGGCTGCTATGACCAAAGTGATTGCATTAGTAACGGCGGGACTCTTTGCCGCAGCCACAATGTTCGCAGGCGAACACGGCAACTGCACAAAGCAAGTCGGAAACGAAACGAAAATGGCGTGTGAGGTTTCATTGGCGAGTCTTAACTTGACGTCAGATCAGAAGACAAAAATGGACGCAGCCATGGAAGAGCATCACAAGGCAGGCTGCAACGAGACCAGTGAAACGAAGTACATGGAAACGGCAAAATCAATCCTTACGCCGGAGCAGTACGCGAAGTTCGAAGCCCAATGCAAGAAGGGCGAGAAAGCTAAGACGCAGACCTGATCGCGGATTCCAATCAACGCTTCGCGCCGAGAGCAGTCTCGGCGCGTTTTGCGTACGGGATTTTTAGCTACCCAGCATGATGCCTCTCGGTCTGAAAGTTATCTACACGCTTTTCGTTTGCGCGCTGGTGCCGATCTATTGGCGACAGCAATGTTTCCGCTTGCTGTTTATCTGCCCACGCACCTTCTTTTCATCAGAATTTTTCGAGGCGTTTGGGAGGTAAAGGCGACGGAGCGGATGTTACGACGAACATTCCGCATAAAATATTGTCAGCATAAACCGCGCATGATCTTCTAGGGCCGAGTCATGGCCAGAGAATTCAAACCGGTGCGTTTTTTTGTGATGATGGCACTGGCGGCGTTCGTCGTGTGTGGAGTTACCTCGTTCTACACTCATCGCGCGGTCCATGGTAGAACCGCAGAGGAGCGGGCGGCTTATGCAATCGGGTTGAAAGTGGGGGAGCAAGCTCCGCCGGGCGCAAGGCTACCAACTGCTGCCGACTTAAACATGATGGCTCAAAAATATTTCAATCAACAGGGGTCCGGCAGTCAGCTCCGAAGTTCTTCGCGAGCAGGCGGGCTGCAGAATTGGGACCTTGCATTCGAAAACGGTTACACGGACGGCTTCAACAAGACACATCTCCAGCAATGAACCCGCCACCGCCACCTATACCGACTCGGAAACGGTTCCCATGGATTTTTTACTGGATCGTTCTTGCCTTCATCGCTGTCTTCGCATTTGCGCCGATAGGATCGGTGATGACGTGCGCATGGATCGCGAATTCCCACGGCTGCAAAGTGGATGAAGGATCGGTGCATCCCTGCATCATCAATGGAAAAGATTATGGCCAGCTTTTGTATACGCTGGGTGTGCTGGGCTGGTTGATGCTTGTTACGATTCCTGGCGGCCTGTTCGCCTTCGTGATTTGGTTGATCGTTCTCATTCTGCATCGCGCAAGCTGGAGAAAGCGACTCGCTGCCGGAGTTCCTCCTCCAATTCCCCCTCCGCCGGCACCAGCGTGAGATTCTTGGGATTGAAAATAGCAGGCGACGCGCCTGTCTCTACGGTTTGCGGTCGCCGCGGCGACCGCCCGTACCGCGAAGGTTGGCAACAATGAAAGACCTTACTCAAGGCTCGGTTACCAGGCATTTGCTGCATATGTCCGCGTTCCTGGCCATGAGCATGGTGGTTCAGACGCTTTATTTGCTGGCCGATCTTTACTGGGTGGGACACCTGGGTAAGGAAGCGATCGCTGCCGTCGGTCTCGCGGGCAACATCACGATGATTGTGCTGGCGCTCACCCAGATGCTGGGCGTGGGAACAACTACATTGATCTCGCAAGCCGCCGGCCGAAAGGATCAGCCGCACGCGGAGCTGGCGTTCAATCAGTCTTTTGTCATGTCGATCGTGGTCGCTCTTGCCCTCGGGGTTGTAGGATTCATTCTGCGTCCCGCCTATTGCGACTGGCTGAGCGCAGATAGTGAGACTGCGATATTGGCAAAGGCGTATCTGCTTTGGTTTCTTCCCGGACTGTTACTTCAGTTTCCGTTAGTGGCGTTGGGCTCGGCGCTGCGCGCAACCGGTATTATCAAGCCCGCCGTTGGATTCCAGGTGCTCAGTGTGCTGCTCAACATTATTCTTGCCCCATTATTGATTTTCGGAATTGGTCCATGGCCAAAACTCGGGGTAACCGGCGCAGCGCTCGCCACGTTCGTTTCCATTCTTGTTGCCGATGTGCTGATCGTGATTTATTTCGAAAAGAAATATCACTATCTGCGTTTTCGTTTTCCGTTGTTTCGGCCGCAAACCAGGATTTGGGCAGGAATGCTGCGGATTGGTGTGCCGGCTGGCGCGGAGTTCTTGCTGCTTTTCGTGTACATTATGATCGTTTACGCGATCATCCGGGGCTTTGGACCGGCGGCACAAGCCGGCTTCGGAATCGGCGCACGCGCGATGCAGGCCCTTTTTTTACCGGTGGTGGCTCTCAGTTTCGCCGTTTCGCCTGTGGTGGGACAGAATTTCGGTGGCCGCCGCGCGGATCGAGTCCGGCATTCCGTCTATTCTGCACTTGGCATCGCGTCGTCAATGATGCTGGTGCTCACGTTAATGGCGTTCCTTTTACCGGGAACGTTGATTCGTATTTTTTCGCGGGATCCGCGCGTGATCGCCTTCGGCAGCGATTATCTTCGGATCGTTTCTTTGAATTTCATTTCAGCCGGAATTGTTTTTGTTACTTCCAGCATTTTCCAGGGAATCGGCAACACGCTCCCACCGTTGTTCAGCTCGTTGACACGGCTAGTCCTGTTCGCTCTCCCGGCAATGTACATTTCGCGGAGGCCCGGCTTTGAGATCAGCTACGTCTGGTATCTGTCCGTCGGGTCGATCGTTTTTCAGATGTGCATCAATCTTCTGCTGTTGCGACACGAGATGCGAAAGCGACTTCGATTCGATGAACCGGAAAACTTTATTCCAGCGAGCGCGACCGCGTCGTTGTTGTCTCCTCAGTTAGGCGCGCGTTTTTTCCCGACGACAGAGAAGCTGGGACACGAGCAGGCTGACGAATCCACCAACGCAAAGCCAGGCGAACCAATTGCCGGCGCGCGTGTAAATCGTTTCTTCGCGCGAAACGTTTACGTTTCCCGTGATCGACACGAAGCGACCGGGCATTGTCGCCGCTTCAGCGAGAATGCGGCCGCGGTTGTCGCTCAGGGTTAACAATCCGTTGCGCGCCGAACGAGCAACGGCGAAACCGTTTTCGACAGCGCGCAGGACAGCCATGCGCGCGTGCAGCCAACGATCCAGATTGAAGTCCCACGCAGGTACGAGCAGCAGGTTTGCGCCTTCGGCTGCGTATTCGCGGCTGAGCCCTGGAAAATCCATGTCTTTGCAAATTAGCAGTCCCCAACGTCCCGACGGTTCCTCGAGAATGACTCGCTCGTCACCGGGTTTTTCGGGTTCGACACCAGGAATCAGATGTTGCTTGTCGTAGTTCGCCTCCAATTTTCCATGAGCTGAATACAAACGAGAAGAATTGAAGGCGCCCGACGATGTTTTTCGAACAAGGCCGAGGACAATTGACGCGCGTGTCGCGGTAGCAGCCGAAGAGTACACAGAGTCCACCTCCACCAACGTATCTTCGCCGACGCGTGCAATTTTCTCTGGAAGGACAACAGCGTCCGTTCCGCCCGGAGTAACCCGCTGGATCTCGTCAGCGTACTCACGCAACAGTTCCAATGCTTGCTCTTCGGAGCCGAGGTAAACGCTCATTGGCACATCTTTTGCGACGAGTGTTACTGCGACAGTTTGAGATAGATTCGATTGCAGGCGCCATTTGCCAAAAACAAGCACTGCGCAAATGAGGAAGCCGACAGCGAGCGCGAGCACGCGGCGTTGCCATGGTTTCCCCGTGCCGCTCAATAAGACTGCCACGGTGCCGGCAAACAGAAATACGATAAAGCTGATTCCCCAGAGACCGGTCATCGCAGCGATCTGAATTACGGGGAGACAATTCATTTGTGTGTAAGCAAGATTCCCCCATGTGCTGTGAGCCGACGCCATCGCGGTCAGATATTCGTACGCCACCCAGTAAACGGGGAAAGCAAGCGAGGCGAGGAAAGGCGATCCGCGGCGAATGAAACTGCGCACAAACAAAACGCCGAGGCCGAAAACCACCGCAGGAACCACAAAGTAGAGAAAGGTAATCAACGGTGCCAGTTCGATCCCATGGCGAACGTAATTCCATTGATTCATTTCGCCGATCAACCACGCGATCGCGCTGAGCAGGAAGGCGACGCTGCCGTGAAACTGCGGCGCAATCGCAAGTACTGGAATCGGCGCCAGCCAAAGCGCCCACCAAATCGGATGAAGGCCGGTGCCGAGATATGCGAATACCGAGGAGACGAGACCGGCCGCAGCAATGAGAAAAAGTTTAGGCGATCGCATTCGAAAAACGTTCAAGATGTGATTGCTCTGCACTGATATGGCAAGACACGAATTTGAATCGGCGATTGAGTCAGTCCGATTGCAAAAGATGTGGTGTTCGCCGGAAGCCGCGGAGATAGTCTATTCAATCCATATGCCGAAGAAGGGAAACCCAAAGCCCGGAAAGCTCCGCTGTAAAACGAACGCCGAATGGAACTGGCGGAAAAATTATCGCGTGTGGGACGCCAACCGGAAAATCTTTCTTTATCCAGAGAATTGGATTGAACCAGAGCTACGGTTGCCGTCCCGATTTCGCGTACCACTGAGCGAATTGGCGCTATTTATTCGTCCACGATTCGGTGCGAACGGCGTTCGCATTTTGTTCACCGGCAATAATCAGCCAAGGCGTCTTATCGCAGCTCAAGCATTGTCCCACACCCTCGGGAAAGACTTATACCGGATCGATTTGAGCGCAGTAGTTTCTAAATATATTGGCGAGACCGAGAAGAATCTCGGCCGTGTTTTCAACACCACGAAGAATAGTCAAGCGGTCCTGTTTTTTGATGAGGCGGATGCTCTTTTTGGCAAACGCACTGACGTGAAAGATAGCCATGACCGTTATGCCAATATTGAAATTAATGATCTCCTGCGGAGAAGCGAGAAGTACGCAGGCCTCACGATCCTCGCCGCCCGCACTCGCACCAGGACCGACAAACGGTTATTGCGAAGGTTTCATTTCATAATCCCCGTTCCGCAGCGAAAGAAACTGCGCCGAAAGAATCTTCCACTTGTTAGGCCACAGACCCGCAAGCCAGAATGAGTGACAACATCAAGACGCGCGAATTTTCCATAAGCGATTACAACGCGGCGCTGGAACTGTGGCAACGGGTCGAGGGTCTCGAGATCGCCGAGGGCGATGACAGGGAAAGCATTGCCTACTTTCTCGCCCGCAACCCGGGGCTGAGCAGAGTGGCAACCGATGGCACTGCGATTGTTGGCGTCGCATTGTGCGGTCACGACGGACGTCGCGGATATATTTATCATCTGGCCGTCAATCCTGCCTATCAGTCACGTGGACTTGGGAAGTGTTTAATGGACGAATCGCTGGACGGTTTACGCCAGCTTGGTCTTAAGCGAGCGCTTATTCTGGTAGCGAACGACAATCCACGTGGCCGAAAATTCTGGAGTCGCCACGGCTGGGAAGAAGTCCCTGGACCCATCGTCATGGGGATTGATCTTTAACGATCCGGCGCTTTTGATTGATTTCCAGTGCGCTTAGGAATCTATTGATTAAGCATGTCGGCTCGGTGGCTTATTATTCTTGGGCTACTTGCCATCGCTACAGTCGCCTCAGCCTTTTCATGGAACGACGATTCGCATTACGTGTCGTTGGGGCAGCGGAACGGCTACTACATTGTGCAACCCGATTCGCATTTGTTTCGTCAACTCGGTCTTTATGAAGCGCCGTGGATTGATACCGCCGATCCATTGCGACACGGCTACGGCGCGGACTCGCTCGCGTTTCGATTTAATCACAACGGCATATTGACTACACCTCCAGCTTACATTGCACAGTCATTGCCGTACGATTTTTATATGCGCCGAATCGGCTCGCTCACCGTCGGTCGCGCGACGACCCGAGATGTGGAGACAATGTTCGGCCGCGGACACAGTCGCGCCAATCGCCCCGATGGATTTATGTGGTATTACGCGTTGCCAGTTTACAATCCGTTTGAAGAACGGGGCGGCCACCGTTGAGACGCGTGAATACTCGACGATCCATCGCATCGTCCTGGATTCGCAACATGCGAATCATGATTGTTCAGGTGACGTTCTTTGTTGCCGTGTCGGCGAGTGGGAGTTCGTCGAGCATCATTAGCCCGGATCATCACCAAACCTTCGCCTACGGCGCAATGATTTCGCACCAGCTTTACCTCGGTCGCATGGGCAGTGGGCTGGCGGCGCGGATTACGTTCAGCAATTGGCCTTATGACGGTGACGACCAACCACGCAGGGATGAATCGTTCGATTTCCGTTTTCCGGGTATCAAATTTGATGCAACACGACGCATGTTTCTTGCAAGTGGCCGCGGCGGTCAGACGATCCCTGTGGCGCGATTCCGCAATGGTCCGTTTTGCACTTGGATTGACCTGGCGCCTGGCGCGAAAATTTATTTGCTTAAACAGAGCGGGCGCGTGACAGCAATTTTAACAGCAACCGATCGCTCGCGCGTGGGAAGCCAGTGGATCGAGACAGATGACAATTGGTCGCTGCAAAATATTTTGATCGCGCTACTCGGTCAGGCATCCCCTGGCCTCCCATAACCGCGAGCGGAGTTTCGCAAAGGGAAACTTTTGAAGGGCCGAGGACGGCCCGACTCCATCGACATCCATCGACGAGCAATCTTGGAGACAGCCTGCCCTCAGGCTGTTTCGATTTACGAAATGGATCGTAAGGTCATAATCACCGCGAATGAATGTAGGCAGCCAACATTTTCGAACGATCTGGCTTAAACCGGACGATGAAACCGTGGTGCAACTCATCGACCAGCGTTTTTTGCCGCATCGGTTCGTGATCGAAGAAGTCGGCACCGTCGAGCAGATGGCGACGGCGATTCGCGACATGCATGTTCGCGGAGCAGGGTTGATCGGAGCAAGCGCGGGCTATGGCATGTACCTTGCGGCAGTGAAGGCGGCGGCACGCCCCGCTGGCGAAATCGATGAACATCTGTCGCGCGCGGCAGCACAACTCAAGGCGACGCGGCCAACGGCGGTCAATCTTTCCTGGGCCATTGAACGCCAGCTAAGAAATATCGCGAAAGGGACAAACGCGAAGGAAAAAGTCGCGCTTGCTCTGCGCACAGCCAGATCGATTGCGGACGAAGACGCAGATCATTGCCGGATGATCGGCCAACACGGATTCGAACTCATCCGTCAGATCGCAAGAAAGAAAGCGGGAAAGTTCGCCGCTGTGAACCCGTCCGGCCGGACGGCGGGCGGACCAATCAATGTACTTACGCATTGCAACGCAGGGTGGCTCGCATTTGTTGACCACGGTTCCGCTACGGCTCCGATTTATGCCTCTCACGACAGGGGTTTGCCAGTTCACGTGTGGGTTGCGGAAACGCGACCCAGAAATCAGGGTTCCAAACTCACAGCCTGGGAGCTGGGTCAGCATGGAGTACCGCATACGATCGTCGCAGACAGCGCTGCGGGACACCTGATGCAACGCGGTGCGGTGGACCTGGTGATTGTAGGAACTGATCGCACTACTATTACGGGAGACGTTGCGAACAAGATCGGGACATATCTGAAGGCGTTGGCAGCAAAGGCTAATGATGTTCCGTTCTATGTAGCGCTGCCGTCGTCTTCTTTTGATTGGAAATTGCGCGATGGATTGAAAGAAATCCCGATCGAACAGCGTAGTCCAGAGGAAGTGAAGAAGGCCGACGGCTGGTTCGAGGGACAAATGGTCGAGGTGCGCGTCGCGCCGCAGGAGAGTCCAGCGACAAATTATGGATTCGATGTTACACCCGGCTATTTGGTCACGGGATTAATTACCGAACGGGGCGTGTGTGAAGCGAATGAAAAAAGCATCCGCGCGCTCTTCCCAGAGCAGATGCGGTGAGCGAGTCCGTAAAGTTTTCCTGCGAACGCGTGACCGCGAAGATTCCTTCGTTTCGCGGGCTTGCTGAATTAAATGCATACAGACGGAAACTTCTCGATCTTCGTCTGGTCGGCGTGGATCCGAATGGTATCGGGTTCGGCAACCTGAGTGTGAGGGACGGCGCGAGCGAAAGTTTTTACATCACCGGTTCCGCGACCGGAGGCATCCCAGAACTGGTCCGGGCAGATTGCGCAAAAGTAGTGGCGTGCGATTTTGAAAAGTGTCGGGTCCGATATGAAGGCTCTGTAATACCGTCATTGGAATCACTGACGCATGCAGCAATTTACCAGTCGGATGTCACCGCAGGAGCGGTTATTCATTTTCACGACTCCAGCCTGTGGGCGGCAGTGTTGAATCGTGCGCCGACAACTTCGAAAGCTGCTGAATATGGAAGCCCTGAGATGGCGAACGAGATAATGCATCTCTTCACGCGTACTGACGTGGAAAGCAGAAAGATTGCCGTGATGGCTGGACACGAAGGAGGTATTTTGACTTTCGGCAAAGACCTTGAGGAGGCATTCGCCGTTCTCATGCGCGAGCGGAAGAAAATTTACACTTGAATCGCAGTAGTGTCGTCCTCTACCAATCAACGTTGCCGTTCCGTTGACAGCGATTTCGGTGGCCGTACGCTGAACAGCATGCATAAGAAATCTTCAAACTCGAGTAAGGAGCATGGTGTTACTCGCCGAACATTCCTTGGCACAACGCTTGTAACTGGCGCAGCACTCCTTGCGAGAGGATCCGGTGCAATCTTCGGAGCCGAATCGTCAAAATCAGCGAACGTTGGTACGAATCCGACGTGGAAATTAGGCGGCGATCTGACAGTTAATCGACTTGGTTTTGGTGCTATGCGCGTGACCGGTGAAGGGATTTGGGGCTGGCCACCCGATCGCGGCAATGCGCTCAAGGTGGTGAGGCGCGCAGTCGAGCTGGGTGTTAACTTGATCGACACCGCGGATGCCTATGGCCCGGAAACTAGCGAACTTCTGATCGCCGAAGCGCTTTATCCTTACCCCAAAGGTTTGGTTATCGCGACGAAGGGCGGTTTAACTCGGCCGGGCCCCGGCGAGTGGGTACCAGACGGAAGGCCACAACATCTGAAACAAGCTGTCGATGGCAGTCTGAAGCGATTGCGCCTGGAGCGAATCGATGTGTATCAGCTGCATCGTATCGATCCAAAAGTGGCCTTGGAAGAATCGCTCGGCGCCATCAAGGAGATGAAAGACGCCGGGAAGATTCGGCACGTCGGGTTATCGAACGTGGAGCCGGAAGAAATCGAGCGAGCACGTAAAATTGTTCCCATCGTTAGTGTGCAAAACCGTTACAACATCGAAGACCGCAAATCTGAAAATGCCCTGGCCTATTGCGAGAAGAATGGCCTTGGCTTTCTGCCATGGTTTCCAATCGGCGGGACACGGGGTTTGAAACCTGAGAACGCGCTGAATTCGGCGGCAAAAGCTCATGGGGTGAGCGTCTTTCAAGTTGCCTTGGCGTGGCTACTGGAACGTTCGCCGGTGATGTTGCCGATTCCCGGCACGTCGTCTCTCGCGCATCTGGAAGAAAACGTTGCTGCATCAAAGCTAAAATTAACTCCGGAGGAATGGAAAGCGATTAATGCTTTGGCGAGTTAACAGAAATTGCTGACCGCCTTTGCCGTGGCTTGGGTGCCACAAGGCGACCTGCATGAGACGGGCTAACAACTGATACCATCGTATCTGAGTTCTAAAGCGAACCACAAACTGTGCACCTCTCGCGTCAGTTCGAAAAAGCATTGACTTACGCCACGCGGATTCACGGCGGACAACTCCGGAAAAAGACAAGGATTCCGTATATCGCTCATATCCTCGGTGTCGCTGCGATCGCGATGGAATACGGCGCGGACGAAACGGAAGCGATCGCCGCGCTACTGCATGATGCTGTGGAGGATTGTGGCGGCGCGAAACGTTTGCGCGATATCGAACGAAAGTTTGGTGAAGACGTCGCGAGAATCGTGGAGGGTTGCACTGACACAGACCAGACGCCAAAGCCTCCGTGGCTGGAACGAAAGAAGGTTTATGTAGCTCACGTTCGGCGTGCGCCGATGTCAACAAAGCTCGTGTCGGCTTCAGACAAACTGCACAACGTTCGCGCAATCCTGATGGATTATCGCAAGGAGGGAGAAAAACTCTGGACTCGATTCAACCGCGGTAAGCAAGGCGCTCTCTGGTACTACCGCGCGCTCGTAAACGCTTTTAACGGTAAACGCCTTCAGCCACTGGTGCAGGAGCTCGATCGCACTCTGACCGAACTCGAGTTGTTATCGAATAACGGAGTGCAAGTGAGACAGCCACCCGCCAAATGAAGCGGGTCGAGTGACGTAAAACGAATCTTATAAAGGTGTAGCGCTGTAGCCACGGCGCTGTGTCGCCGTGTAGCTGAGAGTAACACGGGCAAAACGCCTCGACACAGCGAGGCGGCTACAAGAACGTAAGATCGCTTCTAAAACATGGGATTTTTACTGCGATTAATTGTCCTGTCCTTTTCGATGTGCATGCTAGATAACATTTCAGCTGACGCGCACTCCGATGAGATGCGAGTTACGTTACTCGGCACGGGAACTCCCTTTCCCAATGCTGAGCGATTTGGCTCAGCCATACTTGTCGAAGCGGGCGGCAAGAAGTTACTGTTCGACTGTGGCCGCGGTGTCGTAATTCGCCTGGCGCAGGCCGGAGTTAATCCAAAAGACATAGACGGTCTCTTTCTCACTCATCTTCACTCCGACCATGTTGTTGGAATCCCGGATTTGTGGCTGTCGGGATGGTTTTTGGGTCGAAGCAAACCGCTACGAATCTGGGGTCCTCAAGGGACTTCGAGCATGGTGGAGCACCTTGTTCAGGCATTTGCTTTTGATATCCACATTCGTCAGGCCCCTCCCGATCCGCTTCCATCTAAAGGAGTCGAAATTGATGCGCAAGAAGTCGCACAGGGGGAAATCTACAATGATGGTTTGACGCGAGTCTCCGCGTTTCTCGTCGATCATGGAACTGTGAAACCGGCGTTTGGATATCGCGTCGATTCTATGGGGCACTCCGTGGTTATTTCCGGAGACACGAAGTTTTGCCAGAACCTCGTGGACTTCGCCAAGGGCGCGGACTGCTTGATTC
>WNFW01000249.1_pt1 | contig 34992 bp, 29 predicted proteins | sample 5400131 | NCBI WGS metagenome assembly WNFW01 (sample SAMN13153362, study PRJNA577476) | soil metagenome | isolation source: 20 cm soil or saprolite under grassland replicate 1 | place: USA:California | collected 2016-06-15 | reverse complement strand
GCGACCAACGCGGTGTCGAATCGTGATCGCCCTTGGTCAATTGATGCGGTCCTTCACTCCCGCTCACCGGCACGGACCAGATCGAAGTGTTGTAACCTTCCTTCTTCTCGTTCACGGTCACGCGCACAAACGCGACCCGCGATCCGTCCGGCGAAGCCTGCGGATCGCCGATCCAGACAAAATCCCAGAGATCTTTTTCGGTGATGTTGCGCTTTTGAGCGGAGAGATCGCCGATCGCTGCGAGGAAAATCAAGAACGAGGCAAAAAATGTGCGCATAGATTTATAAATGACGAAGCACTAATGACCAATGACGAAGGAATGACAAAGCCGAAAACATGGCCCGCATGATGGATATCTCTTCCGCCCTCGGGTTTCGATTTTTCCTTCGAGCTTCGTCATTCGGGTTTCGTCATTTCCATCACATGTGCTCGATCACGTTGTCGCCGAATTGCGAACATTTGATTTCGGTTGCGCCGTCCATCAAACGCGCGAAATCGTAGGTCACGCGCTTGCTCGCGATCGCGCCTTTCAATCCTTTCAAGATTAAATCGGCTGCTTCGCTCCAGCCCATGTAACGGAACATCATTTCGCCGGAGAGAATCACGGAGCCAGGATTCACTTTGTCCTGATTCGCGTATTTCGGGGCGGTGCCGTGAGTCGCTTCGAAAACGGCGTGACCGGTGATGTAATTAATGTTGCCGCCGGGCGCGATCCCGATCCCGCCGACTTGCGCCGCCAGCGCGTCACTCAAATAATCGCCATTCAGGTTTAACGTCGCGATCACGTCGAAATCTTCCGGACGCGTCAGTACTTGTTGCAACGTGATGTCCGCGATCGCGTCCTTGATCACAATACCGCCGCCCGGTTTGCTCATTGGAATTTTGCACCATGGTCCGCCGTCGATCTCTTCCGCGCCGAAATAATTTTTCGCGACGTCGTAACCCCAATCGCGAAACGCGCCTTCGGTGAACTTCATGATGTTGCCCTTGTGCACGAGCGTCACGCTCTTGCGCTGATTCAGGACCGCGTAACCGATCGCGCTGTGGATCAGGCGGACGCTGCCGGAGCGGCTGACCGGTTTCAGACCAAGGCCGACCATCACATTGTCTTTTTCCGGCGCGCCGACTTTTTTCCAAAACTCGGCCGCTTTCTCGCGTGTGCCGAATCGGATCTTGTCGAATTCTTTTGGAAATTCTTTTTGAAAGAAATCGAGGATCTTTTGCGACTCCGGCGTCCCGGCGGCGTACTCGATCCCGGCGTAAATGTCTTCCGTGTTTTCGCGGAAAATTACCATGTCGACTTTCTCCGGATGCTTCACGGGCGAGGGGACGCCTTTGAAGTATTGGACCGGCCGCAGACAAACGAAGAGATCGAGCAGCTGTCGGAGCGCGACGTTGAGCGACCGAATTCCACCGCCCACTGGCGTTGTCAGCGGACCTTTAATACCGACCAAATATTCGCGACGATTTTCTTTTTGCCGCCAAACGCTTTCTTCACCGCGGCATCGAAAACGCGCTCGCTCGCCGCCCAAATATCTGGCCCGGTCCCGTCACCGCGGATAAATGGAATGATCGGCCGGTCCGGCACATTCAGCCGGTCGGTCCTGGTAATTTTTTCGCCATTCGGCGGAGCGACATCTTTGTAAGGCATACGCGGCAAACTCTAAGTAGAAATTACAAAGTAGAAATTAGAAATTCGAATGGAGCGAGTGGGACGAGCGACATGGCCGGCAAAGCCGCGAGGGCAGCGGTCGAGCGTTGCGGGAGCAACCGAAACAATGGAGCGGAGCGAACGGAAGGAGTCGGACGTCTGTTGGCCGTTGCTGCGCGGGCCTCGATTTTCAGCCTAAACTCCTTCGCGCCCGCGAAATTGCTGGCGATGTAGACGATAAGTGGCACGAGACCGGCTATTTGAGTCGGAGTGCCCAGCCTATCCATGCGCTGGCGCTCGCGATGGCGCTCTATCATACCGGCGGCGAGCGCCATTTTCGTTCTTGTGGTTGCGTTTTTTTTACCGGAGCGATCGGCTCATGCTGCCAACAGAACTTGGAGCAACACCGGCACTGATTTCAATTCTGGCAGCAGTTGGGGCGGGACTGCTCCCGGCGCCGCCGACGTCGCCGTTTTCAGTTCTGCCGCGATCACGCAACCTAACTTAAGCGCGTCTCTTACAACCAAGGAGCTGAACTTCTCGGCGACCACGTCGTCGGGATACGATATCACCAGTTCGAGCACGAGCATCAAGCTCACACTCACCAATACCGCCACCGGAGCAAACAGCGCGATCAACGCTGCGAACACCAGCGGCACGAACACGATCGACGCTCCTATTATTCTCGGTGCGGCCGCCGGTCAGACGCAGACCTTTACTCAAGCAAACGGCGGCACGCTGGTGGTTAACGGCATCATCTCGAGCGCGAACAGTGTTACGCTCAGTCTCACCGGCGGAATTATCACGCTCGCTGGCGCCAATACCTACAGCGGGGGAACGACATTGGCCAGCGGCACCACCTTGAGGATCAATAACGCTACTGCGCTCGGGACCGGAACGTTCACCATCAATGGCGGCACCATCGACAACACCACTGGAGCTTCGATCACGCTCAGCAACAACAACGCCCAGGCCTGGAATGGCGATTTCACATTTACCGGTACGCAAAGCTTAAATCTCGGCACCGGCGCGGTGACTCTGAACGCCACCCGAACCGTCACCGTGAGCGCTAACACCTTGACTGTCGGCGGCGTGATCAGTGGCAGCGGTTTTGGCCTGACCAAGGCCGGCACCGGTACGCTTACACTCACCGGTGCGAATACTTACACCGGCGCGACCAGCGTCAACGCCGGGACCTTGAATATTCAAAATGCGAGCGCGCTCGGCACGACTGCCGCCGGCACAACTGTCGCCAGCGGCGCAACCTTACAGTTGCAAGGCGGGATCACGACTTTGAGCGAAGCGCTTACCATCAGCGGGACAGGCGCGAGCGGCCAAAACGGCGCGTTAGTAAATGTGAGCGGCACCAACAATTACGCCGGCCTCCTCACTCTCGGCGCCGCGACCACGATCTCTTCCGACAGCGGCACGCTGAATTTAACCAACACCGGAACAATCACCGGAGCGACGTTTGGACTTACTCTCACTGGCTCGGGCAGTGGCAGTGTCTCCAGTATTATCGGCACAACTACCGGCTCGCTCACTAAGAGTGGTTCAGGCACCTGGACACTTTCCGGCGTCAACACATACACCGGCGCAACAACCGTCAATTCGGGAACATTGCTTGTGAATGGGTCGCTTGCTTCGGGCAGCGCCACTACGGTAAACAACAGCGGCAGCATCCTTGGCGGCACCGGCACCATCAACGGCTCGGTCTCGATCGCCTCGAGCGGTGCGATACTCCAAGCAGGTACCGGATCTGCCGGCCAGACCTTGACCATGAAGGGCGCCGTGACCATGGGTGCCGGTTCCATCATTCAGCTGGCGCTTGGCGCATCGGGCGCACATTCGACTCTGGCAATCGGCGTCGGCGGCTCGATCTCCTTTCAGTCCTTGCAAAAGTTCAACATCATTGACCTCGGTGTCACCTCTGGATCGACATATAACGGCCTTGTCACTGGGATTGGAAGTGATCCGGGAACCGAAAGTGGCTGGACGATCGCAAATCAATCCTGGGCCTACAACTTTAGCTATGATTCCGCTAACGGCGGCGAGATCGATCTCACGGTGACCGCGGTCCCCGAACCTTCTACTTATCTTCACGCCGCGCTCGCTCTGGCTGCGCTTACTTATAATCAGCGACGTCGCCTCGCTCGATCGCTCAACCGCTGATCACGCGGATTTAGCGGATTCGACTTCGCCACAGACTGCTGCCTCTGCAGTTTTCTAATTTTTACTTTCTACTTCCTACTTTGCAGCGCTGAACGAGGTGCGCCTAACAAACGCCGACAATCTTATTTTTGATCAACCCATAAACCGTATTTTTTCCAGATCGGACGGGATTTAGCCGATTTTTAGCAGGATCCCAATCGAATCAATCCTGTCTGCAGAATTCTAATCCCCATTCGTTTCATCCGCGTAATCAGCGGTCAGATTTAATTTATGCTTTCTATTTGGCCGAGTAGCGCCTTTTCTTCCGCCAAAAGCTGTTCCGGTTTGATTTGCGCTGCTTCGGCCCGCGCTTCTTCGGTGTGCCCGTTCGCGGCCAGCACCGCCGCGTGGACCGCGAGCGCCGGTGGCGTGAGCGCACCGCGCGCGACGGTGATGTTCTCGTAGACCGCGAGCGCCTCTGTCGCGCGATGTTGTTTTAAGCGCGCCAGCGCAAGCAGCGTTCGATGTGGCATGCTGCGCGGATTTTTCGCGACCAAATTAGCAGCGAGCTGCTCGAGTTCGTTGATAGTTAAGGGTTGAGAGTTGAGAGTTTTCTCTGCAGAAGTTCGGGGTTCGGCGTTCGGCGTTGGATGTTCGGCGTTTTCTTTTTCGTCATTCGTCATTCGTGCTTCGTCATTTCGGCTATTGCTGTCGAGCAGCAATAGCCGTGTATACGCTTCGTCGTTCTGCACGGCGGCGTCGTTCGACCAGATCTTCAACATGTCGGCCAGGATCGCGTGAATTTTTTTTGTGTCGCCGCCGCGCTGCGCGATCCGCAACCGGCCTTGTTGTGCCGCGCGCAGTTTCGGCGCTTCCGTCGCGGCAGCGCTGAAGGCGGACTGGGCAACATCGACAATCCCATTTTTCTCGGCGTACTCCCCGAGCGAGATCAGTTTACCGACATCGCCGCCGGCCGATTCCAGCGCGCGCTGCCAGTTATTTTCGGCGGCGGTTTTCTCGCCGAGCTGCGCATTGCAGCGCGCCAGATACATGAGTTGCACGACCGGATCGAGGGGGTAACGCTCGCTCTCGAGCAGTTGTTTGATCTCGCTCCAGCGGCCGAGCCCGCCGAGCGCATCGACGTATTGTAAAAAAAGCTCGCGGCTAAGCAACGCTTTCTCCAACGGAATCGTTTCCAGCGTTTTCTGGAATTCGGTTTTTCCGCTCAGCCACGTCGCCAGCGCGAGCAGGTCATCGCTGTCTCCGTCCTTCCATTGCGCGATTCCCTCTGCAATGAGCTCGTCGTGCCGTGACGGGGTCGCGTGGTCGACCAAATCGAGGGAAAGTAATTTCTGCGGCGCGCGCGAGAGCGGATGGGAAGCGAGCCGCTGCGGTAGCTCTGCGCCAGTTGAGCCGTTGAGCGGTTGAGTCGTTGAGGGCGATGTCGACAATTCCCGGCGCGCGAGGAGAACGAGCGCATCGAGCGCAGTCGCGCTCTTGCCCTTGGAAATTTTTTCAATTCGTAACCAGGCGTCGGTTGCGCGCTCATCCGGTCCGGCGGTCCCGCTCCCGAGTGACAGCTCGAGCAACGCGGCCTGCAATTGTTGTTGCTCGGTTGCGCGCGGGTGGGTGAAAGTTTTTCTCAATGCCGACATCGCCTCGTCGGCCACGCCTTTTTGGATCGACAACTGCGCGGCGAGCAGCCAACTCCCGGGATCGACATCTTTCGATTCGAGCAATCTATGCACCGCGGTTTCGGCCCGCGTTGTTTCGCCGGCCATGATCGCGACCGCCGCTTCGTCTTGTCGATCTTCGCGGGTCAACGGGGCGATCTTTTCAAGCTGCTGCCAGAATTCGAGCGCATCCGGCTGGCGTGTCCGTGATAGGAATCGCGCCACCGCGCGGAGCGACTGCGGTTCGGTCGGACGCAATTGATAAGCGGCGGTGGCTTCCTTGCGCGCGTCGGTCCAGTTTTGCTTGTTGATGTAGGCGAATGCGTTGGCTGCATGCCGCCGCGCCTGCCACGCTTTGACCGCGTTTATTCCAGGCCGCCCGCCAAAATATCCGGCGACGAACAAAAGGACCAATGCCACTGAGACCATGAGAATCCGGCGTCGCTTCAATCGGCGGAGGCGCAGCTCTTCCGCCGTCATCATGAAATCTTCTGCGCGAGGCATTGGCGATTCGTTATTATTATCAGGCTAACAAACTTAGCTGAGAACTAATAACCGATAACTAATAACTAGTAACCGCGGAATGATAACTACCGCGCATCTACTTCAATGAGGCTCGGAATTTCGGACGCGAATAGGCGTTCGATTTCATCGGACCCCGTCGCATTGCGACCTTGAATGATCAATTCCATAACTTGCTGGCCAAGATGACGCCGGCCTTCGAGCACGGCACGCACGCGTTCGTCACGGGTCCAGGCTGAAGGCGCACTCGCCAATTGCGGCAATTGGGACGTTGCCGCAGACGCCGGAACGCGATCCTCCCACAAACAATAAAAAGCGTGAGCGATCTGCTGCGTCGGTTGGCCGCCCGCGCCGCGCCGAAATTCAAAACGCCGAAACGGCAGTGATAAATTCGGCGTCACCGGATAATTCTTCACGCCGGTATCGGCGGTCTGGCCCCACCCGACCGCGGGGAGACACACATCCGGCCGATGCAGGTTGGCGAGCAGCGCGCTGTTCGTGCCCGCCTTCCATCTGAAAAAATAGACCGTGCAGATGAGTGGCCTTGTGGCTGAGCTCCCGTCATTGGTGGAGTCGAGCGCAGGCAGTCTCCACGCCGCGGCCTGTCCATGATCAAAACGCAAAATGTTCTGCACTTGTTCATCGATCCGCACATCGCGAAAATTCGGGGCAGTCTGCGGCCATTTCACGTCCCAACGCGTGCTCGCGACCAGCGAGCTCTCATGCGCTCGATACCAGCCGGCGGCGGCGAATTCGACTAGGACAAGCCAAAGGACGGCGGCCACGAAGTAAAAAGTAGGAATTAAGAAGTAAGAAGATTTCAGTTGGTCCGCGCTTTGATTTTTTACTTCCGCTTTCTTAATTCTTACTTTATCGCGCCCAAGCATCGCGGCGAGCGCGAGCGAGCCGACGAAAACGAGCACCACAATCCCGTAGCCGGCGAAATCGTGCCAGCTGTTCGCGGTCGCTATGTTTCGGGTGGCGGCGATCCAGACCAGAAAAAAAGCGCGGGCGCAGTTCCCGAAAAAGGCGATGGCTGCGGCCGCGAAAACGAGCATGACCCGGCGAAAGATCGACAACCGCTTCAGCTCGCCGAAAAGCAGACCGATCATGAGCGACGTTTGCAACGAGCGAACTCCGCTGCAGGCTTCGTTCACTCCGACCAGACCATTCGGAATGCGAATGAGATTTCCTTCAAGCTGCGCGGGAATTCCGAACAATGCGACGAGCTCGGTCGAAATTGCCGCAACTACACGCATCAATCCCTGAACGATCGGCCCTTCAAGGGGCGATACCCACGGCACTGCAATAAGCGTGAACGCGACCGGGAAAGCAAAGTGTTGCAGCCACGACACGCCGCCGGCGGACCAGAGAAACGCGAGCGTGACTGTTACGACACAGATAGCATGCAGCCAGCTGAGCGGGCGCCAATCCGGATTCGCGATCTCAAAAAGCCGAATCGGAAAGAGCAAAATCAGCGCAACTGCAATAATTCCGAACTGGAGAGACGAGCTCGGTCTCGTCGGGGTTGGTGGACGGCCCGGAGGCCGTCCCTCCAAGCGGAGCCAAAACAAAATGATCGCGAAAAACGGAACGAACCAACCGTAGCCGTATTGATCGTTGATCGACCATTCGCCGCTCAATTGTCGCCAAAGCCCGAGCCAAAGGAGAGCAAAAAAAACGACGATCGCGACAGTGCCGAACGAAAATCGCCTAACGACGGGCGGCGTTGCTTCCGGCACACTTTCTGCGGCGACAAGGTTCTCCACAAGGTCGACATCTTACATTTTCTACCTTCTACTTCCTACTTTGTAATTTGTGACCACGGAAACCATCCTCGGCGTTCGCTTTTTCAACGGCTCCGTTGACGAAGCGCTCGATTCTTTGTCGAGCAGCGGTGGACTGCTCGTGGTCCCGGCGGCGCCGGCTTTGGTAAAGTTGCAGAAGGACGCAGAATATCGGCGCGCGCTTACTTCAGCCGAGATGGCGATCGCTGACAGCGGCGCGATGGTGCTGCTCTGGAAACTGTTTACCGGGCGAACGGTCGAACGCATTTCAGGTTTGAAATTTCTCAAACGCCTGGTCGCGCGGCTCGCCTCGCACCCGGGCGAACGCGTGCTCTGGATCGTCCCGAGTGAACGCGCGCATCACAAAACGGTCGACTGGCTGCGCTCGATCAATTTGACGGCGAATGCGGATTTTTACGTGGCGCCGCGTTACGCAGCGCAAGTTCGCGACGACGCGCTGGTGGCAAAGATCGACATCCACCCGCCGGCGCATGTCGTGATCGGGATTGGTGGCGGGGTTCAGGAAAAACTCGGTTTGTTTTTGAAAGTGAACTTGCGCGCGCGTCCGGCGATTCATTGCATCGGCGCCGCGCTCGCCTTTCTCACCGGCGATCAACCGACGATCCCAATGTGGGCCGATCGGTTTTATCTTGGATGGCTGCTGCGATTGCTTCGCCAACCGCGCGTCTTCGCCCCGCGCTATCTGAGCGCGTTCAGGCTGCCGTGGCTCATTTTTCGCTACCGCGAAAAATTGCCGCCGTTGCGGGGCGAAGTAGAAATTAGAAAGTAGAAAGGACAAAAGGAAATGGAAAAAGACTTGGAGGCACGCACAAAAAGGTTTGCCCTAAGCGTCATTAGGTTTTCTTCTTCCTTGCCCCGAACTCGGGAAGGGGACGTCTTGGCGCGTCAACTTCTTCGTTCTGCAACGTCGATCGGTGCGAACTATCGGGAGGCAAATCGTGGAGTCTCGCGGGCGGATTTTGCTAACAAGATCGGAACAGTCCAGAAAAAAGCTGCCGAAACGCAATATTCGTTAGAGCTCCTGCTCGATTCAGCACTCGCCGGTAGCGGGAACGCGCAGGAATTGCTCAAAGAATCGTCTGAGTTGCTCGGAATCTTCGCGAGTATCGGCAAAAAACTGAAAGAGTAATCGTCTTCTACTTTCTAATTCCTACTTTCTACTTTGAATGAATGTCTTGGGCCTCAACGCTTATCACGGCGATTCCGCCGCCTGTTTGTTTGTCGATGGCAAACTCATCGCCGCGGCGGAGGAGGAACGTTTCCGGCGGATCAAACATTGGGCCGGGCTGCCCACGAGCGCGATCAATTACGTTTTAGAGGAAGCAAAGCTGCGGTTGGAGGAGGTCGATCACATCGCGATCAATCGCAAACCGGGCGTGAACAATCTGCGCCGGCTCGAATTCGTTTTGACCCATTGGCCGCATCCGAGATTGATCGCGCAGAAAATCAAAAACATCCGCAGCGCCGCTTCGGTCAAGGAAACGCTCCAGGCGAATTACCGGATTGAGATCAAAGCTGAAGTGCATCATGTCGAGCATCACCTCGCGCATCTCGCTTCGGCCTATCTCGTATCCGGGTTCAACGAAGCCGCCTGCATTTCGATTGACGGCTTCGGCGATTTCGCCAGCACCGCGTTCGGAGTCGGGCAGGGGAGTGAGGTTAAGATCGACAATCGCGTTTATTTTCCGCACTCGTTAGGCATTTTTTACTCCGCGCTCACTCAGTTCCTCGGGTTCCGGCATTACGGTGACGAGTACAAAGTGATGGGACTCGCGCCGTATGGCGAACCGAACTATCTCGAACCACTTCGCGAAGTCGTGCGCATTCGGCCCGATGGCACTTTTCGGTTGAACCTGAAATATTTCCGGCACCATATCGGAAACGTTTCCTACACTTGGAAAGATTGCGCGCCGGAAGTCGGTACCCTTTACCGCCGCCGGCTGGTCGATCTTCTCGGTCCGGCGCGAAGACCGGACGAGCCGCTCGAGCAAAAGCACAAGGACATCGCGCGGTCGGTCCAGGCCACTTATGAGAAGGCGTTCTTCGCGCTGCTCCAGGCACTGCACAAACAGCATCCGAGCGACAATCTTGCGCTTGCCGGCGGGTGCGCGATGAACTCGGTCGCCAACGGGAAAGTGTATCGCCGGACGCCGTTCAAGAAAATGTATTGCCCGGCCGCGGCCGGCGACGCCGGAGGCGCCATCGGCGCAGCCGCTTTTGTCCTCTCAACCCTCAACTCTCAACTCTCAACCGATACGCCGTTAATGACGGCGTATCTGGGTCCCGACGCGAGCGAAGAAGAAATTCATGCGCTGATCGATTGGAAGAAAAAAGAGATCGCAGACGCCGGCTGCACCACTTCCTACATCGGCGACGAGGAAGAGCTTGTAAGCAAAACTGCTAAGGCGCTCGCCGACGGAAAAATTGTGGGCTGGTTTCAGGGTCGAATGGAATGGGGACCGCGCGCTTTGGGAAACCGGTCCATTTTAGCCGATCCGCGCAATGCTGCGATCAAAGACGTATTGAATGCGAAGATTAAACGGCGCGAATCGTTCCGTCCGTTTGCGCCCTCGATTTTGCGCGAAGAGGTGGCGGAATGGTTTGAGACCGATGACGACGTCCCGTTCATGACGAAAGTGTTCCAGATTCGGACGAAATATCGGGACATGATCCCGGCTGTTATTCACGTCGATGGCACCGGGCGCTTACAGACCGTCCATAAAGAAACCAATCCGCGGTATTATCGGCTGATCGAACATTTCCGCGATCTGACGGGCGTCCCGCTTGTGCTGAATACTTCTTTCAACGAAAGCGAACCGGTCGTCTGCTATCCAGAAGAAGCGCTCGATTGCTTCCTCCGCACCGAAATGGACATCCTTGTGCTCGCTAACTTTTTCCTGGAGAGGAAAAGCGCCTGATCCGCGCTACCGCGCGTACTCAATATATATAGCGATTCCGATAACTTGGGTCGACGATGGCGCGCGCCTGATCGTCGAGCTGCGCTGAGAGGAAGTTGCCGAGAGCGAAAAGCTGGTTAATTTCTTACTTTCCTCGCCCGAGATCGAGTAATATTGATCGCCAAATGCAACCGTCCCGACGTCGATTTGTGAACGCCATCCGCATTTCCCAATTGATTGTGCTCGCGGCTGTGGTGGGATTGGTTGTTCCACTTGCGCGGGGTCAGGCAATTCTGGACAAAACCACTCTTGGCCAAAGCCAGAATAACGCCCGGGACCTTCAGAATTCATTGATCGTCCCCAAACGTGTCAGCATCAAGGGAGAGAAAACGGAACAGGTAGATGCGCAAAAATTGTCGAGCCGGAGCGTGAAGGACGCAAAATTTCAGGGAAGCCTTTTGGATATGGGGCTCGGTTCGACCGACGACCCCGACTTGCACCAGGAAAAAGCGCGCAGCGCTCCCGATCAGGATTCCAAATCTGCGAAAGAGGCCAACGCGGGCAGCGAGAAGGATTCAAGAGTTTCAAAACAAGCCGATGCGCCTACCGACAAGGAAAAATCTTCGAAATCGGCGGATACCGGCGGTGATGGTCAGAACAAAGACCAGAAAGCAACATCGGTGAGGTCGGACGAAAAGCCGGCGGAAAAGGAAAAAGCGCCTGCAAAGAAAACTGACGGCGACCACTAGTCGAAGTTGAGCCGTGGACCTGTCGGAGGTGAGGACGTAAGCCCTTCCTGCCCATCCCCCGAAGCGTCGAATTCGCATAAGGGGCAATTCTGATATCGACCTGAGAATCTCCGCGTGCGCAACTGAATTACGAAGTTGCAGCGGAATGCATGCGGTTTAGTCTCGGCCCGTGCCAGCTGAAGTCTGGAAGAACAAAGCCAAAACGCTGGCCAGTTTCACGACCATCCAGACGGCGGTGCAGGCAATCATGGCGGTGTCGGGTTTTTTGATTGTCCGCGTCCTCAGCAAATCCGAATACGCCGCTTACACAATTGCGGCGAGCTTTCAGGCTCTGCTTAATTCACTCACTGATTGCGGTGTTGGCACTGGTTTGAATGCGCTTGGCGGTCGCGTTTGGCAGGATGCAGCCCGTTTGAACGGGCTTGTTGCGGCAAGTCTGCGGCTGCGCGGTTATCTCGCATCGGTTGCAATACCGGTCACCGTGATATCGGCAGTTTATCTTCTCAGAAAAAATCACGTCTCGTGGATTACAACCTTTGCGCTTGCTGTGTGTATTGTCGCAACGATCTGGGGAACGTTTTTGACGACGATATATTCGACGCCATTACGGCTGCGATCTCTTTACACAACCGTCCAGAGATTCGAACTTCTTGGCGCTTGTCTTCGGCTAATGTTGATCGCTGCGCTGGCGTTCATTTTTCTTAACGCGGTAGTCGCGATACTTGTCACTGCAATCGCGTTGACTGTTCAAGGTCTGCTTCTCCGCAGGAGAGCTATCAAAATTCTCGGAGAAGACGTACATGAAGATGAGGCCGATCGCAGCACGCTCGTGGCCTTGATCAAAAAACAAGCTTTCACGACAGTCTTTTTCGCGTACCAGGGTCAGGTCACGATTTGGATCATTTCGATTTTTGGATCGACCGAAAAGGTCGCTGACGTCGGTGCGCTTACCCGTCTCGCCGTGGTATTCGGGATCGTATCGAGCGTGCTTGGAGGGTTGGTCGCTCCGACATTCGCTCGATGTGAATCGCTTGAACGACTTGGGCGACTCTTCGCCTTGGCTTTGGCTTCTTATTTAGCGGCTGCGGCATTGCTGCTTTTTTGCAGCTTTGCTTTTCCACGCGAAGTTCTCTGGATATTGGGTGGAAAATATATGTCATTAACGCACGAGGTACCGCTACTTGTGGCAAGCGCGATCATCGGTGGATTAACTGGTGTGATTCATACCCTGTCATGGTCGCGCGGCTGGGTTTGGCAAATGTGGACAATTCCTTTTGTAACGTTATTCGTTCAGATTATTGCCGTGCGGTTGCTCCCGCTAAACACGGTCGCTGGCGTTCTTGAATTCAGCATTTTTTCCGCTACGCCATGGCTGTTGGTCACAAGCTACATGGCTACACGAGGATTTTGGACAAGCTGGAAAGCGGGATATTTAGCACCGGTTGCCAGTTAGCACCGTCTGTAAAAGGCCTCGGTGAAAACATCAGTTCCTCAAAGCAGATGGGCGATCCGGAGAATTCGTGATGGCGTCTTTTACCGATTTAAGAAGCTCACTTTTAGGCCGACGATTATCGACCGTGAAATTGCGGGTGAAAGGATTCGATTTCTCCTTGGAGATCTCTTTGGAGAAGCAGCATATGGTCTGGAGCACACAGAGTGGCCGGAATTAAATTGGATCAAGGAGCATTGTATAAAGCCTGGCGATGTAGTGATTGATTGCGGAGCTAATCACGGTTTTTCCACGGTTCTTTTCGCGAAATGGGTGGGACCAGCGGGAAGAGTTTACGCCTTTGAGCCGTCCAGCCATAACATGGCCCTCCTTAAAGAGAATCTTCGCCTAAACGGAATTACGAATGTTATTTGCCACCAAGTTGCCGTGGGCGCCGCGAGTGGGACGGTATCGATCTCATCGCACCCTAACGCTTCGGTCGTGCTCGATGCCAGGGCCGATCATTCACTTGAGAAGGTGTCACTTGTCAGATTGGACGATGTGCTTGAAGGGGAAACGCCGAACTTCCTGAAACTAGACGTGGAAGGCTTCGAACATGAGGCATTGAAAGGAGCTGCTCGAATACTTGCTTGTGCCCCGCGCCTTGATTTGGAATTACACATTGGGTCCTACGAGGATAAAGCGAAAGGGCTGCGGCAGGTGTTGAATACGATTTTATTGGAGCGTTACTCGCTTTACATCCAGGTAGAAGTAGACGGTCCAATAGTTCCCTTTCAAAAGGAGATTCACACTTGGGATGCGCTTGCGAACGCGGAAGTAATCCACCTTTTTTGTCATTAGCGAGTTTGATTGCCAACGTAGATGAACTGCCAGTATGGGATTGATCCGACTAAGTATTGCGCTTGTGACACGAGACCGTCCGGACTGGCTACAGCGGTGTCTGCAAAGTTGGCGAGCGCAGGGTGTTCAGCCGTTTGAAATTATTGTTTCGGATGATTCGTGTGACGCCTTACAAACGAAGATGCGGCAGATCGCAGCGCATTTTGGAGCGCGCTGGATAGCTGGGCCACAACGCGGGTTATATGCCAACCGTAATACGGCATTTCGCGCGGCTGACGGTACGCACATTATGAGCGCAGACGATGACCACACGCACCCTGAAGGATTTGTGAGCGCCGTCGTCGATGCAATTGAATCGGACATTGAAGCTATTTGGACGGTAAGCGAGCGTTCCCCGAATCGGCCAACCGATCCTTTGGAGGCGCTGGGTGAATTACGATCAAACGGAACGATAGGTCCGCCCGAGAACGCCGAATACAGTGCCGCTATAGCTTGTGGCAGCACTGCCTATCCGCGGAAAATCTTTGAAAGCGGCCTATATTATGATGAGGCCTACCGTTTTGGTGGGATGTGGTATCTTTGGGGACACCAGCTGCGCAAAGCCGGCTTTCGAATTAGGCATTGTACAGAAACCTTCGTCTGGCACCATACAGAGAGTTCTCGACCAAGGCAGGATGAACTTCAATGGTTGAGACACCAGCTCGAATGCAATCTCTTCGTCCAAGTGAGTCACGCTTTTCGTATCAGCCGAAATCCGGTGGCAATGGGCCGCGCGCTGCGAAATGCCGCACGGCTATTGCTGAATGGAGGAACCGTCATAGGGAACAGTCACAAGGTCCGTTTGCGCTTTGGCCAAGTTGTTCGCGCCTTTGTGTACGGATCCAAAAACCCTTTCCGGCGGAATGAGTAGCGCTTTGAATCTCCGCATCAATTTCGCATGTGGTGCTTCGGAGTTAACTCGCGAGCGTCGCGGTTATTTTGACGCATTTTCGAGGCTCGGTTGCGCCCAGCTAGCGCACTCCGCCGGGAAAAGTTCGGATCGAACCAGCGCAACTCAGGAATTACTGCTGTATCCCGACTCCCCGACGACGATGATTCCAGAAGATCTCGCTCAGAGTGAAACACGTACAGCCTGCTTCCAAATCGATGTTTTCTCTAAACCCGATTGGAAAGCGTTTTGGTCAGCATTGTTTGATTATGTTTTCGTCTTTCATCCTAAATTTGATCGCTATTTCGCAAAGTATGGGCATTCGAGAGTATTTCTATTGCCTCATGCTGTGTCTGCTGCTGCTTATGCTGCGAATATCGACAACGAGCGATCCGACGATATCGCCTGGGTCGGAAGGATTGATCGTGAACTATACCGGACGCGACGCCAATTGTTGCCGCTATTGGCTGCGCGTTACAAAATGAATGACTGGCAGCGTAGCTATCCGGAGAATGAGATTTGCAATGTATACCATCAGGCAAAAGTAGCCGTGAATATAGGACGAGACGACTATCCGCAGGATGCAAACTTGCGCTGCTTTGAGGCGATGGCGAGCGGGGCCTTGCTACTAACTTCCTTGCCAACGGAACTGGAATTAATGGGCTTCAAGATAGGTGTTCACTTTATGGGCTATTCGAGTGAACGCGAACTGTTCCAAATAGTTGATCGTTTGTTGGCGGATGAAGACAAGCGAAGACAAATCACTGATGCTGCTCGCACACTGGTCATGCGCGACCACACTTACGACGCCCGCGCACAAACAATATTAAAAGTCCTCGAAAGTGATGCGAACGAGCTTTTTGCTCCTGCAAGAAACTGGAACTCGAGCCGGGTTGATTTCGTTTATCTCCATTACCATTGCAAGCGCGGCAGTCCGTCGATTGCAAAAAAGTTATTCAAGCGTCTGCTCCGAAATTCTCCGTTGCTCGCATTACGGGCTTTGCCGTTGTTGCTCCGGCGCTGGCAACATGACCATAGCAAAAGGGAATGAAGCGACTAAAAATCTTGACGTTTTCCAATTGTCAGCCACGAGCAAGTGAAGGTTCGGGGCAAATCGCGCGAGCCTACACCGAAGGCTTGAGGCAGTCAGGGCACCTCGTAGACTTTATGGGACCTGACGATTACGAAGTTCTTCAATTGCTGCGTCCGCGTGCCAACAGTTATCGACAGGCGATTGGAATGTGGAAAAGTGCTTCGCGCAAGTTGCGAGCGAACGACTACGATGTTGTTGAGTTCTATGGAGGGGAGGCATGGATAGCGATTAATCGATTAGCCAAGCGTCCCAATAGGAGATTTCTCCTCGTCCAGCACACGAACGGGCCTGAACCGCGTTACGAGCGGATGCTTGATGAATATTTTGGATCCACTTGCCGGACTTGGTATCAGATTCGCCAGGAGTCATTCATGAAGAAGGCATTCACGAAAGCAGATTTGGTGGTGACCGTCAGCGAGTATGACCGCGACTGGTTAATCAGAGAGGAATATCAACCCGCGGATCGCGTGGTGGCGATCGACAATCCGATTGCCGACGAATTCTTTGACACCCCTATTCCGCACATCAAAGAGAAAATAATCGGGTACTGTGGAACCTGGCTGCCCAGAAAGGGAGTCCGCGTGCTGGCCGAAGATATCGGTCGCATACTTAAGGAATTTCCCGACTATCGATTGCTCCTTGTTGGTGTCGGCTCATCCTTTGAAAAAGAGCGGTACTTTTCGGCGGAAATATGTTCGAGAATAGAGGTTGTTCCTCATGTCGAAGACAAAGCCGAATTGAGAAACCTTTACGCGCGAATGTCGATCTTTGTTTTGCCTTCGATCGGCGAGAGCTTCGGTCTTGCACTTGCTGAAGCGATGGCTTGCGGCTGCGCCGCGGCGGCGACAAGAGTGGGCTTTGCAGCCGGCTTGAACGATCGGGAAGACGCGATGCTATTAGAAAGAGCAGAATCGCCAAATCTTTACAGGGCGGTGCGTGAATTAATCGTCAATACAGATCTGCGACAGCAACTTAGTCAGCAAGCGCCGCGGGCTGTCCAGCATTTGGGATGGAGTGAGGCGATTTCAAAGTTGAACACCACGTACTTGAGTTGGGTATCGCGTCCGCATGCTGCGAGTGACTCGCGTCTTAACGGATGAAGCTTCTTCTGCACTCGCGATTCTGGCCGAGCGTAGGAGGTATCGAAACCGTGGCTGAGCTCTTAGCGCGAGAATGGGTCAAACAGAGCGTATTGGTCACCATCGTGACCGACGTTGCGCGGCCAATTGAGCGAAACTCCTTTCCTTTTCCAGTTCATTATCAGCCTCGTCTCTCGGTCTTTCTCGATTTGTTGCGGAAGCACGATGTGTTTGTCCATTTCAATGTCAGCTTACGAGCGATCTGGCCGCTCTTGATCGTACGGCGGCCATTTATTGCCACGCATCATGGGTTTTATGTCATCAATGAATCTGGCAAGCGTGATTGGCGCGAGAAACTAAAATTGTTTGTTGCCAAGCACGGGACCGAGAATATTGCCGTGAGCGAATCAGTCGCCCGGACGATTGGCATTCCTTGCAAGATCATCGTAAATCCGTTCTCACCCGAAACTTTTCACAAGTCGGAAGAGCGTGTTAAGACACGCGATCTTGTTTTTCTTGGCCGATTAGTCAGCAGCAAAGGCGTGAATATCCTAATTCAGGCACTTGCGCTGCTTGAGAATTCCGGATTGAAACCACACTTGACGATAATCGGCGATGGCCCCCAACGGGGAGCGCTTGAAAAGCTTGCCCGAGACGTCGGCGTCGAAAACCAGGTTTCGTTCACCGGAACGATACCGACAGAGAAGGTAGCGACACTATTATTCGAGCATAAGATATTGGTCGTGCCTTCGATCTGGAATGAAGGCTTTGGAGTTGTCGCGCTTGAAGGAATCGCAAGCGGCTGTGTAGTGATTGGCTCAGACAGCGGTGGCCTCCCGGAAGCGATAGGAAAGTGCGGGCTTGTTGTTCGGACCGGCGATGCCGAAGCCCTCGCGAGGGCGATCAAGCGCGCGCTCACCGAATCGGATTTAACGACTGAATTAAGATCAAATGCAGCCGATCATCTCGCCCGGCACTTGCCCGCGTGCGTGGCGGAGCGTTATCTAACCGTTATCTCTCAGGCCCTGTTGAGATGAATCACCGCTCAAAAAGATGGGTTAGTGGTCCAGCGGAGATACTTTTGCTGCTCAGTATTGTCGCTTGCGTTTTGGAAGGCACGTTGCGGAAGTGGGTGTTCAGGGAATCAGCCGGCCCGATTAAATACACGTGCTATTTTGCGAAGGACTTTATTTTTGCAGCAATTCTGCTGTGCCGCTCGCGCGGTGCGTTAAATAAGAGTCTACGAACAGTTCTAATAGTAAGCCTTCCTCTAATCTTAACAGGGGCGGCGCTCGCAGCGGTGCACGAGCTGAACATCGTCGGCGGATTACTTTCTTTCCGAGCGCTCGTTGGCCTTCCTTTGCTTACTTATTTGATTATTCCGCGCCTCGCCGGCGCGAAGATCCACAACGTAGCCTTTTTGATCGGCGGTCTAACCGTGCTGAATGCATTGCTCGGCATTACCCAATATTCAAGCCCCGCCGATGCACCAATTAACTTCTACGCAACCGAGGACTTGGCCTCGGCAACTGCCTTCGAGGAAAATGTGCGGGCTGCCGGCACATTTTCATACATCACGGGATACTCGAACCTGGCGATAGTGGGTGCCTGGGCCGGCCTGTCTTTGCTTTGTCTAGCTAGGGGCCGTTTATCCTATATAGTCGGCGGTTGGGGAGCCTATGTTGCTTCGTTACTGTGTGCCCTAGTCTCAATATCGCGAGGAACAGTTCTTACTGTGCTGGCGGCGCTGGTTGCTCTCGCCATTTCAGGGAGACATGCCCTCGGTAACCTCATGAAAGGCCTTGCGGCTCTCATCGCAGTTCTAGTCCTAGGCTACGTGTTTAATCTGAACTCGGTCGTAGTGAAATTAAGTGACACGGTCATTGCACGACATGAAAGCTCTGACGATACGATCGAGGGGAGAACAGTCGGTCCCTTTTTAGAAGCCGGTCTAGCGACTGAAATTGCACCGTTGGGATCGGGCTTCGGTACCGAACAGGTAGCCGGCGTTTATGCTGAAACAGGCGTAATGAGCATGCGCCGCTTTGAGTCGCAATTTGCCCGATTGGTTATAGAAACGGGTCTCATTGGACTCCTGGGATTCTTAATGACTTGCGTAGGTACGTTGTACGTCTTTTTTCAGGTGAGACGCACAGTAATTGACGAAGGTTTACGAAGAGTATTTGTGCTTGGCGCATTTGTGGTGGGTAGCTTTTTCTTTACCAATGTTGTTTTTAACCACTTTGCTTCTTTTTTTGCCTGGGTAATCGTGGCGATTACGCTTGCAAGCGCGTCTCAAGCCGGCGCATTACCAGCGGTAGCTTCTCGCAAATACGCCGTTGCAATGCGTGCGATTCCAAGTGGCATGCCGTGACGCCTCGGAAAGTCCTTTTTCTCGCGCCGGTCTTGCCAGCCGATGTTCAGGCAACGGCAAATATTCTCGAGAATGCCGAGCTTCTCGAGTCACTTGTCACGCGTGGCGTTACGACACGAAGGATCGAGCGATTGCTGCCAAGATCGACAATCACACGATCGGTTTCGCCCGTGGCGAAGGAGCGAACGGAAGCGAAATGGACAGCTGACTTGGTCTTTTATCTCACGCTCGCATTCACTCAGTCGCGAACACGTGCTAGTGATTGGTCGTTTGCGTTTCTCGATCGGCGGGCGAGCCAGCGAATCAACCCAGACGTCGGCGCGGTGCTCGCGCGAGAAGATTGCTGCCTCCAAACTTTTCGTTGCGCAAAGCAAGCTGGCGTCACGACCATCTATCAGTTGCCGACAGCTTACTGGCGCACAGTTCACGAGATCATGGTGCGCGAGTTCGCAGAATTCCCGAACATCTGCAAAGCGGCAAATGACCCGAATGAGTTTGCCGAGGAGCGGACGATACGAAAAGACGCGGAACTTAGTTCGGCCGACCAGGTCTTGTGTCCATCAACTTTTGCGCGCGTGTCCTTAACGCGCCATCGAGCTGGAACCTATGAAATGATCCCATTTGCGATCAATGGTACCACTGCATTATCTGCGGAAAGATCGCGGAAACCGATGTTTCTTTACGCCGGGAACATTACGATGCGCAAAGGCGTTCATCGGCTTCTCCTCGCTTGGAAAGAACTCAAGGCGGATCGAACACACGAACTCAGGCTAGTAGGAGATATGTTCCTTTCCGCGAAATTCCTGAAAGATTTCCAAGGGATGTTTACGCATCTCCCGCGATTGGCGCGCGACAAATTAGATCGACATTATCAAGAAGCATCCGCATTCGTTTTTAATCCGGTTGCCGACGGCTTCGGTCACGTGATTCTTGAAGCGATGCGGTGCGGCACGCCGGTCATCGCCAGCCGAAACTGTGGCGCGCCCGATACGATCACAGACGGCGTGGAAGGTTTTTCGGTGGATTATGGCGATCAGAAACAGCTCGCAACAGCATTGGATTGGGCGCTATCGCATCCGTCCGAATTACTTGAGATGGGAAAAGCAGCTTTCGAGCGCGTCAGAAAATATTCGTGGGAAGACTATGGCGATCGGTTCCTCAACTGGCTGCGGCCGTTGCTAAAACATGGATGATCAACGTATCCGCGCTCTGCATGTCATTCCATCGCTTTCGTTAAAGCACGGTGGGCCGAGTTATGCCGTGCGGGCGATGGCACGCTCGCTCGCCATCGCGGATGTCGATGTTACGATCGCAACGACCGATGACAACGGCGACAATGCCCGGCTGAAGGTGCCGATCGGTGAACCGGTAAGAGAAGACGCAGCGACCCTCTATTATTTTCCAAGGAACATTCTTCCCTACAAGATATCGCTTGGTTTAGCTCGATGGTTAAATGCGAACCTCGAGCGGTTCGACATCGTTCACATTCACGCGCTCTTTTCTTTTAGCAGCAGAGCGGCGGCATCGGCCGCGCGCCGGCACAGCGTGCCGTACATTGTCCGGCCACTCGGAGTATTGAATAAGTGGGGCATCGAAAATCGGCGCGCGTTTCTGAAGCAGATATCGCTGCGACTGGTGGAGATTCCAATGCTGCGCAACGCGGCCGCTATTCATTACACGTCCGAAGCCGAGAAACTGGAAGCGAGCAGAATCAGTGATGAGGTCGCCGTCACAAAGTCTGTCGTTATTCCGTTGCCCGTTGAAATCGAAACTGGGAACGCTGACGATTTTCGCCAACGGTTTCCTCAGACCAGTGGCCGCCGGATCATTTTGTTTTTGTCGCGGATCGATGAAAAGAAAGGCATCGAATTATTGCTCGACGCATTCGCGAACGTCCGGCGGCAGGTTTCTGAAGCGGTCCTCGTCGTAGCTGGAAACGGCGCCCTGAGTTACGGGCAGAAACTTTGTCAGCACGCCAAAGAATTGGGGATTGCCGATGCTGTGATTTGGACCGGGCATCTCGATGGTGCGCTGAGGTCGGGAGCATTCGCGGCCGCAGATGTGTTCGTGCTGCCATCCTACTCGGAAAACTTCGGCGTGGCTGCGGCGGAGGCGCTATCTGCCGGTCGACCAACAATCGTGACCGAATCGGTCGCGGTTAGTGAAGATATCCGCGGTTACGATGCGGGGATCGTAGTGAAGAATGATTCAGCAGAATTGGCGACGGCGATTTGCCGAATTCTTAGTCAGCCCAATCTCGCGTCGCGCCTTGCGGCGAATGCGCGGCGACTCGCAGCTGAACGCTACAATATCAATGTGGTCGGTCACCAATTAGGGGATTTGTACGCCGCGGTTTTGAAATCAAGACGCGAATGATTCCGGTCACGGCACTTATTCTGACGCGGAACGAACAGGAAAACATCGGACGCACTTTGTCTGCGATAAAGTGGATCGACAAAGTAATCATGATCGACAGTTTTAGCTCGGATGAAACTCTGAAGCTCGCGCAGGCTTCGCATCCAAACGTTATCGTCGTTCAACGCGAGTTCGACACCTTTGCCGGCCAATGTAATTTCGGGTTGAGCCAAATTACGACTGAATGGGTGTTATCGCTGGACGCAGACTATATTCTGAGTCCTGAGTTGATCGCGGAGATCCAAGCTCTCAGTCCAATACCTGGCGCCGCGGGATATTCAGCGGAATTTCGCTACTGCATCTTCGGACACCCGTTGCGAGCGACAATCTATCCCACACGCACAGTTTTGTATCGGCGCAGTTGCGCTCAGTACCAAGATGAAGGCCACGGGCACCGCGTCAAGATCAGCGGCAAGGTGTTAAAGCTATCTGGCAAGGTCGATCACGACGACCGGAAGTCCTTCAGACGCTGGCTCCAGGCGCAGAACAGATACGCGAAGATCGAGGCGAAATATTTGCTGACACAACCCGCCGATAAGCTGAGCGCGCCTGATCGTTTGCGACGGAAAATCTTTTTTGCCGCGCCGGCTATTTTTTTCTATCTGCTGTTCGTGCGCGGGCTGGTTCTCGACGGCTGGCCAGGTTGGGTTTATGTCTGCCAGCGGACAATTGCCGAAATGCTTTTATCGATTCGGTTGCTACTCGAGCGAGTTCGGGTTGATACGAGATGAAGATCCACGTCTGGGTGCCGGACTACGCGTCGGCGATCGGCGGGATCCAGACCTTCTCGCGTTTTATCGTTCGCGGATTGCGCGATGTCTTGGCGGGCGCTGAAATTGCCGTCTTTTCCAAAAACGATACCTCGTACCCCGATCCGGAGTTGGACCCGGCGGATAAGTTCACGCCGATGGGCTGGTGGAGTCCGAAATTGCGGACGACTGAGTTTGCCTGGAAATTATTTAGATCGGCAGCGTGGGAACATCCCGATCTTATAGTAACGACGCATGTAAATTTCGCGCCGGTTGCTCACTGGCTACAAAAACTGTTTTGCATTCCGTTCCTGGCTGTCGGCCACGGCGTCGAGGTATGGGAGATCGGAAATCAGCGAGTGCGTAACGCGCTGCGCGCTGCCGATCGCCTGATCGCGGTCAGTGAGTTCACGCGAAGACGAATGGCGTCAACTCTTAATCTCGATCCGAATCGAATCGCGCTTCTCCCGGACACATTCGATCCGGAGGAATTCTATCTGGCTCGAAAACCGCACTATCTTCTGAAGCGTTATGGTTTGACCGCGAACCAGCCTGTTATCCTGACCATCGCTCGGCTCGCCAGCGCCGAACGCTACAAAGGGTACGATCAACTGCTGCGCGCGCTGCCGTTGGTGCGTGAACATTTCTCAAATGTTCGATACATCCTCGGGGGGCGCGGACCCGATCGACCGCGAGTCGAAGCATTGATTCGCGAGCTTAATGTAAGTGCGAGTGTAACTCTTGCCGGATATGTCGCCGATTACGAGCTTCGCGGTCACTACAATCTTTGCGATGTTTTCGCGATGCCGAGCAAAGGCGAAGGGTTTGGGATTGTTTTCCTGGAAGCGCTTGGTTGCGGCAAGCCAGTCCTGGCCGGCAATAAAGACGGATCGGCGGACGCAGTTTTGAATGGTGCGCTCGGTGTTCTGATCGACCCAGATGATGTCGCCGCGATTGCCGATGCTTTGATCAAAATCGTTAGCCAAAAGCCTTTGAACGGGGAGGCGTCTCGCGCGAACCAACTGCGCTCCGGCGTGATTAACGCCTACGGATACGACCGATTCCGGGAAACCCTCGCTGAACTAGTGGGCCCGATCGCAAAAGGTAAGAAGTAAGGACAGAGGACATGTGTGGTATTGCCGGAATAATCAACGCGGGACTTGATCGAGACGATCTCGATCTGCGGCTGCGTCAGTTTGAGCGCGATCTGCGTCATCGCGGACCGGACGATTCAGGCCGGTTTATTTCGAAGGATGGCGTGGCCGGTTTGATTAGCACTCGACTCGCAATTCAAGATTTGAGCCCGGCGGGTCATCAACCAATGGCGAGCGAGAATCGCCGGTACACAGTCGTTTTCAACGGCGAGATCTACAATTTCAAAGAGCTTCGTCGAGAGCTGGAGGCGGAAGGCGAGGCATTCGAGTCCGGCTCGGACACCGAAGTGATCCTAAAAATGTACAGCCGCTACGGGCCGGATTGCGTCCGCGAGTTCGCCGGGATGTTTGGGCTGGCGATTTGGGACGATATCGATCAATCGTGTTTCGTCGCGCGCGGAGCGCTCGGAATTAAGCCGCTCTACTATTTTGAAAAAAACGGTCAGCTGATTTTCGCTTCCGAAGTGTGCGCGCTTTTGCGCTCCAACCTGATGCCGGCAAAGCTTTGCGGTGAAGCGGTCAACGGCTACCTGCTCTTTGGCGCGGTTCCTGAGCCGCTGACTTTGATCGAAGGCGTTTCGGCTCTGCCGGCTGGTCATTATATGATCTGGCGAAACGGCGAAATCCGAATTACGGAATTTTGGGACCTGCACTTCGGCGACGATTCCATTCCTGAAAAGGAGACGGTCCATATTGTCCGGGAGGCGCTGGAGGATTCAATTGCGCGTCATCTGGTGAGCGACGTGCCGGTGGGAGTTTTTCTGAGTGGCGGGGTCGATTCGACCACGGTGGTCGCTCTGGCGACGCGCATGACGAAGACGCCGCTGCGGACTTTCTGTATCTCATTCGACGACCCGAAATCCAATGAGGGCGGTATCGCAGCGCGAACGGCCAAACACTTTGGGACGCGCCACGTCGATTGGCGGCTTGATTCGGCGACGGCAAAATCGTTGTTGCCGGCCTTCCTGGAAAAATCAGACCAACCGAGCATCGATGGGTTCAACACGTTCTGCGTCTCGAAATTGGCGCACGATCACGATTTGAAAGTTGTTCTTTCCGGGTTAGGCGGAGACGAGCTTTTTGGTGGTTATCGCTCATTTCAAATTGTGCCCTTCATGGTTCGCGCGAGCCGATTGCTCGATCCGATCAAAGCCGGAGTCGGCCATTTGCTACAGCAGCGCTTCACTTCTGCCCGAACGAATCGCCTTGGCCATTTTCTGACTGATGTTCCGATTACCTCGGCAGCGTACTGGGCCATGCGCGGCATTTTTACGCCAGACGAGGTCGCGAAGTTGCTGCCCCGTTTTGGTTGCGAATCGGGGGGTGGCAAATCGCAGCTGCTGATGTTCGTTCCGCCGCAACCGACCCTGGAAGATGAAGTGAGCTATCTCGAAGTCGCGCGTTATATGCGCAATCAGCTTCTGCGCGATAGCGACGTAATGAGCATGGCGTGGAGTTTAGAGCTGCGGGTCCCGTTTGTTGACGTGAAGTTAATCGGGGCACTCCAGAGAATTCCGGCGCGGTTCCGTCTCGCGCCCAAAAAGCGGATGCTGCTGTCGGCGGTCCCGGAAATTCCCCAATGGGTGCGCGAGCGACCGAAACAAGGCTTTGTTTTTCCATTCAAGGAATGGCTTACCGGCGAATGGCAGGAAATTTTCCAGCGCATCAAAATGCAAAGTCCGATTGCGCTAAAGAGCTGGTACCGGTGCTGGTGTCTGTTCGCCCTTGAAGATTTTGTCACCCGAAACCGGATCGAGACGCCCGTCAGTACGAGCGGTTAGTCGGTTGCCAATTAGCGCCGGTTGAGGACCGGGCGAGAGTGGATGGAGCGCTGATTCCTGCTGACAATCTTGCATTAATTGATGTACGGTCTCTCGCACGACCAACCAGCAAAAGCGTTTCATGTTCGCTAAGGAATCAACCAAACGGCACCGGGACGTTTTTGCTGAGGAATCGAGCGAAATGGCGGTGTGGAGTGGCCGCAGCCAACCCGCCAGCAAGCGCACCGAAGCAAATCGTATCATTGCCCGCATTCGAGACCATGATTGGACGGTCGGGTTGCTCTATCTATTTTGCGACATCGTTTGCTGGGTGTTGCTCTACGGCTTTGTCGGTTACGTGCGCCGGGATGCATTCTTTGTCAGCGCGTTCGAATTTGTTTTGGTCGATTGCATCACGCTGATCGTGATCATACAGGCGCTTTACATTGTCGGGGGTTACAATCGAGACACAGAAGCGCGCGGTCTGACTTATACTGCCGAGCATATTCTTGCGATCACAGCAGCGGCCGTAGTTAGTTCGCTGCTGATTTACTCGGCGGCGGCGTACCAAGGCGACATGAAACCGAGCCGCGGCGTCCTTTTGATCAGTTTTGTTTTATTCGTCCCGGTATCGCTCCTTTATCGCCGTCTTTTTCGACGAACGGTCGTGGCTTCGGTGGCGCAACGCGCATTCCTGGTTATTGGCAGTGGCGAGTTGGCGACGCAATTCTACCAGACTTACAAACAGTCGCCCAATCAGCAGCAATTGGAGTTTGTCGATAACGATATCGCGCGCGTTGGATCGACAATTGCCGGCGATGGTTCGCCGACCATCCAAGGCGGCATCGCGGCGAAACTGACGGACCTCGATCGGCGTTACAGCGGCGTGATCCTGGCGCAAAGCGTCGATCGGCTTGGACAGGATTTAATCGAACGATTGGTCCGCACGCAATTTCAACGGACGCGCGTGTACACGTTGGAATCATTTTACGAAGCGCACTGGCGTCACGTCCCGATGCACACGATCGATCCGTTCTGGCCGTTGCAGATGGGTTTTCAACTGGCGCGGATTTCGCCTTATCATTACTTGAAGCGCTTGTTCGATGTTGTCGCCTCCGCGCTGTTATTGGTCATCAGTTCCCCGTTAATCGTCATTAGCGGGTGTCTGATTCGCCTGACGAGTAAAGGCCCGGCGATCTTCGGACAAATACGGGTGGGTCGCGAAGGTCATCGGTTTACCGCCTACAAATTTCGCACAATGACTGCGTCGAACGATGCCGACGAGGGCGACATTTACACGCGCGAAAACGACGCGCGCGTTACGCGAACCGGCAGATGGCTCCGCAAATTGCGGATCGATGAGCTGCCGCAGCTGTGGAACGTGCTTAAAGGCGACATGAGTTTGATCGGCCCGCGCGCAGAGTGGGAAAAATGTATCGAGCGCTACGAAAAGAAGATCCCGTTCTATCATTTTCGTCATTTGGTGAAGCCCGGAATCACCGGCTGGGCGCAGGTAAACTATCCATACGGCGACAGCGAAGAAGACGCGCTCAACAAACTTCAGTACGATCTCTATTACATTCGGCATTACTCCTTGAAGCTCGATGCCATGATCGTGTTGAAGACGGTGCATACGATGCTTTTTGGAAAAGGGCGCTGAGCGGCGCTCAGCGAGTTGTTTGTTAATGGTTAATAGTTATTGGGCAGAGAAAGCCTGCAAAGATGACATGCTGAAACGCTGAAAGTTCAGGTTTCAGTTTTTCGGAGTTTCGTTGTTGAACGAATAACCAATAACTGAGAACTGATAACCGAAAAATGTCACTGCTTACTCTACGTGCCGGTGCTCGGTGGACTTTTTTGGCTGCTCTCATCGTCGCGCCGTGGATGTATGGCGGGACGACGGCAACCAGCATCGTCGTAATTGACTGGCTGCTCGGAGCTGCGCTCCTGTTATGGGTTCTTGAGTTAATTGTTAATCGACGGCTGCCGACGTTTCCAAAGCTGTTGCTCGTTTTGCTGACGACCTTAGTGGTGATTGGAGTTTGGATGACCATCAATGCGCGTTCCATCTACGACGCGGAGTTTGGAACGTTTGCGGCGATCAACAACTTCGCACCGCACGCGCTGGGCTCTGTCGATTACGCGATCAGTGTTGCCTGGATGATTCGGGCGGCGCTCTTGATTGGAGCGGTTTTGTTCGTTGTCGATCTTTCGCAGGACGATGAATGCCTGATTCAACTCTGGGTGGTTCTCGCGATAGCCGCGGGATCGACTTCGCTGCTTGGGTTACTGCAAAAGGCGACCGGCGCTCAAGCAATTTTCTGGCAAACACCGATTGGTAGTTACGGAAGCAATTTCTTCGCGACCTATTACTATCATGCAAACGCCGGCGCGTTTTTGAATCTCGTCTTACCGCTGACCGCCGGACTCGCTGTTCGCGCATTCGGCCTTCCGGCGAGCCCGGGGGCGCGATCGATCTGGTTGACCGTATTTCTGCTAAACCTGGCGGCGGTGGCCGCAAACACTTCGCGGATGGCGCAACTAATCGCGGTCCTCATTTTATTGGCGTTGCTTGCGCAACTTGGGCCGCGCGTGTTTCGAGGATTGTCCCGGTCGGAAAGAAATACCGTTTTCGCCGGCGGCGCCGCAATTCTATTGGCGATTTATGCGATTGGTCAGGCCACTCATTTGGACCGCCCGGTTCGCAGGTGGGAGCAATTGGGAGGGCAGGTTTCGCAGGATGCGCGCTGGTCGGCTTCGCGAATAGCGCTGAATACTTTGCCATCCGCTGGCTTCTTTGGATTCGGACCGGGAACCTTTCGCGCGATTTTTCCAGCGTACAGCAAGGCAGCGGATCCACCGGTTGCCGGCCAATGGCGTTTTCTGCATGAAGATTATCTGCAAACGGCGATGGAGTGGGGGTGGCTCGGTAGCCTGTTGTGGGCAGTCATGTTCTTTGGCGGACTGGCGAACGCGGTTTTGTGCTTGCGACGGCAAACCGCGCTTCGCAGGGTTTCAGAATTTACCCAAGAGTGGAGCTGGCGGCGGCGATTGATCTTGCCCTTAGCCGTGATCGCGCTCGCGGGCGTGGCGGTGCATGCGCTGGTGGATTTTCCGCTCCAAATCGTGTCGATCCAATTATACGTCGCTACTTATCTTGGACTGTGCTGGGGAAGCGCGCGATGGGGGCCGGTTAATAGTCAATAGTTATTGGTTATTGGAACCCGCCGACCAGGACCGATTAACTAATAACCGAGCTAGCTTTGCTGAGTCGTGGTTTCAGCGTAGCTGCTGGAGTAGGAGCCTTCGCCTTTGCCGTAACCGGGCGAAGCATAATAGTAGTAGTAGCCGGCGCCGTGAGTGCGCGGCAAGCGATTAAGAACCAGCCCGGCGGGACGCGTGGCTGCGCCCGTGATTAGGGAGAGTGCACGCTGAATGGCAGGTCGCGGTGTCTTGCGCGCGCGAATGATGACGCAAATTGTTTGAATGTGCGGCGCCATCAAAAGCGTATCACTGACCGCGAGCACTGGTGCGCTGTCGAGGACCACCCGATCGAAAAGCTTTCCAGCTTCGGCAATCAATTTCGCAAACGAAGGTCCACTGAGGATCTCGGCGGGATTCGGTGCCCGATGTCCGCCCGCAAGAACAAACAATTGTCCACCGGTGGCGGTATGAACTTTACTACGCACCGCGATTGCGTCCCCGGCAACGTCGATCTCTTCCGATGATATCGGCCGGGCAGCCGATTCAAGTTTCGCGCCGCCGATCAGACAATCGACAAATCCGGGAGGCTCCACGTAATTCGAATTGGCCTTCCATTTGCCGCTAAAGCCGAAAATTTTATGTAAACTTGGGCGGCGAAGATCGCCGTCGAGCAACAACACGCGGTAACCTTGCTGGGCCAGAGCGACAGCGTAATTCGTGCTCGTGAAACTCTTGCCTTCGTTCGGCAACGCGCTGGTAAAGAGTGAAATTTTCCGCTCGCTTTCCGGTCCCAAAAGGGAAAGGGCCGCCCTCAAATTACGGAATGCTTCCGCGGCCGGACCTTCGGGCATGTCGGAAATGACACAATAGGTCGAAGGGCTCTCGCGGTTCCGTCCAAGGCGCGGCGATTTGTTTTCCTCCTTCGTCTCCGGTACGGCAGCGAGGACCGGCAAACCAAATGTCGCCTCGGCTTGATCGACCGTCTTGACCGAGCGATCGATCGCGTCCGCGCCGAAGATGAAGGCGAGTCCGGCCGCCAAGCCTCCGAGCAATCCCAGGATGAGCGTCTTGCCGGTGCTTGGGCTAACCGGCGCGCGGGGCAAAGGCGAATGCTCCACTACACTTATCGCGGTCATCTTCACGTCTTTTGTTACGTCCGTTTGTTTAATTTGGCGGAGGACGCTTTCGTAAAGGGCGCGATCGGTTTCGGCTTGCCGCGCCAGTTGTTGATACCCGATCGCCGCCTTGTTTAGCGCGAGCGCTGCCTTTTCCTGCTCCTGAACCGCAGTTTGCAGACTGCTCTCGGTCGCTTTCGCCTGCTCGAGCATGTTTTGCAAAACGTTTGGTTGATCGAGGACGGCGCGCCGCAAACTATCTCTCCCTTCTCTTAGCGCCGCGCGCGCAGCGATCATTTTGGGATGCTTGTCCTTGTAGCGTTGCGCTAGCGTCGCGACGCTCCCTTCGAGCTGCGACACATCGCGCCTGCGATCGTTGACTGTTTGCGCGGCGGCGATACTCGGGATGGCGAGAAGAGCATCCACATTATCGCCGATGCCCTCGATTTGTTTGAGCTCGTTTTCAATCCGGATCCGATCGGCTTTTGTCGCGGTCAGTTTGCTGGTCAATTCCTGAAGTTTGTCTTCAACCAGGCCGCTGCGACCACCCGAGCTGCCGGCTCCACTTTGACTTCCAGTAGCGGCCGCGCCTCCGCCGAGTTGCAACGCGTCCGGGGTTTTTTCCTTATACTCAGCGACAGCCGCTTCGCTGCGTTGCAAGTTCGCTTTCAAACGTTCCTCTTCTTCCAGAAGGTAGCGCAGGGCGTTCTGGCTAAATGCGGCCCGTTGCGCGATCGAATAGCGGATGAATTCGCGACCGACGGCTTCAGCCAACCGCTGCGCGATTACCGGATCGCGATTTGTCACGTTAAGATCGATCAAGCGAGTACCGCGGCGGATTACCGGCTTAACCATTCCGGTCATCGCGCCGCCAAGTGCTTCTTCGAGCGGAGTGAAGCTGGGCGCATTCATCGTTTCATCGGATTTCTCCGTCGCTGAAGGACCGGGACGGGATGTTGTCTTGCTTGAATCATTGGTGGTGACGCTCCGACCCAGAAGCGCGCGGCCGCCGCCGTCCGTCAATCCTTCGGCACGCACCACTCGTGCAAGCAGCGTCCGGTTGACAAGATTTTGCTCGATTGTGCGAAGCGCTTCCTGACTGGCCAGGAACATCGAACGTATGCGCGACGCTGGTTCTTCAGACCCAACCAAGCTTGGCTCTTGAAATTCGACTTCGAGGACAGTGTGGCCCTGGTAAAGTTTTGGGGTGCGCGCTAAATAACCGAGCGCGAGGAAAAGGCCGGCCACAACACAGAGGACGACGATCCAAATTCGTTCGACTACGGCATGCCAAAGGCGCAAAAAGTCCAAGCCTCGCTTTTGTTCGAGCAAATCGACGTTGCTGCTGACGGGAGTAAGCGAAACCGGACTGGCCGGAGCCAAAGGCGAAACAGAATGGAGAGGCGGATTAGTCACGGCGCTGCGCAGGGCTGCAGAATCCTACATTCAAAGTCGGAGTTCAAAAAGCAAGCGGCGAGCCGGCATTAAAAAAGACTTTCCGCTACGGTCACTGTGTCGCCGGGTACAACTCGAAAACTTTCGCCACCCCGACGCGCCAGGCGTTTGGCATCCACTCTTAAGATTTCATCATCGCCAGTGGTCGACCGGCGCCGAACACTAATTCGCTCCGGCGCGGCGATACGGGTGTAGCCCCCGGCCATGGCGATCGCTTCCAAAAGATCGACACCATCGGGACTACCTTCAGGCATCTCATAACTTCCGGGACGATTCACCTGACCGAGAATGGTGAAGCGACGTTTGGCGTAACCAACCAAACTTACATTCACCCTGGGACTAACGAGATAATCGCGTCCGTAAAGTTCAGTGATCTTGGACGCGGCCTGCGCAAGCGTTAGGCCCGCGAGGTGAACCGATCCAAGGAGTGGCAGGCTCAGGTTGCCCTCGCCATTGAGCCGGGTGTTCGTCCGCAGATCGTCTTCGCCAAAAACTTCCACGGCCACCTGATCGTTTGATCGCAGGACGTACCCAGTCGGCGCGCTGAGAGCATTGCTGGGAGTCGACGCAATGGGAGCGTTCGAGGCTATAGGCGCGATGATCGGACGAGCAACATCGGCCGGTGTTGCGCTTTGGGCGAACATCGCCGCCGGAAACAGAAACAAAGTCAGGACGATCAGCCTCAAAGTTCTCACTTATTGCCAACGAATTCGCTCAAAAGGTGAGCCCGGTCCGAATACCAACCTGGTTATCATCGAAACTAAAGGACTGGAATGAGCTATCATTTCGCCGGTGCAGATAATAGCCACCGACGGTCCAAAATCTAGTGATCGAAAAATCGAGCGTCGGCTCGATGAAATAATAATTGTCCTGCCGGTTCGCGGCGACGCCACTCACGGTGCTGAAGTAGTCGGAGTTTTGGTATCCGCCAGATACGCCGACATAAAATCTTTGCAATAGCCGCTGTCGTAAACTGGCCGTGATGGTGGTTCCGGCAAAATCCTGGCCGGCCAGAACGCCGGAATTAAATGTGCGCCGGCTGCCGGCAAGGGTAACACTGGTGCCATCAAAGGGTTGATAGGTCGCGCTCAGTTCAAAGACCGGTGAAATGTATTCGCTGCGCGAATTGTTTTCAAACTGTCGAAACTCGACACCGCCGGAAAAATTAAAGGCGATCTTGCCCGTGGCCTGATAACTGGCGCGCACGTTTGCTTGCTCGAAAGTTTGGTCCGGGTTCGGATTATCTACAGAATCGACTCCGCCCGTGCCGCCGACACCGATCACGATCTTTTCGCTGTAGCGATAATTAACAAAGAGATTTCCCGAGAACATTTGAGAGCTAAAGAGATTTGCCGAGTTGTACTCCGTCACCAGCGAGTCAACTCCGCTGCTCAAGAAGGTCTTGCCGGTGAGATCGTAGCTCGCTCCAATTCGCGTGTTATAAGTCTGGAATCGTGTGCGTCCGCTTACGTCCAGATTAGGATGACTGCCAGGCGAGTTGGCGTCGCTTAGAGTTTGCAGATCGGTGCCATCCAATATTGCGATCTCTTCCCCCAGCGTCAGCGTCAGGCGCGCAAACCTGTGTTGTCCTTCCAGGTGAATGAGGTGCTGAACCGCGTCATTTTCCGAATGGTCGGCAAATAAAAACAAGCTCGGGGCGTAATCGAGTCGAATGTAATTATCTTCGTGCCCGAGGATGTCCCCCAATCCCAGCGTCAACACCGGCTCAATCGTAAAGTAATAATCGGACACGCGCGCGGTCTGGCTGAGGTTGATATTGTCATCGTAAACGCCGCGCATAGTGACTTTGACTCCATACTGAAAACGGCGCGGCTCGGCCGTAACCTCGTTCCTCAAGTCGGTTGTCGGATTCAAATTGGAATCGACCGCTGGATTGAGCGTTGGCGAACTTGAAGCCATTTCGACACCTGACTGTGGGCTCGGAGCCGAAGTAGCCGCAGGATCGGTGGCGCCAATTGCTTCCTGCGCTAAAACATTCGCAGCAAGCGAAAAAAAAACAGCTATGGCTCCGGCACAGCAACAGACAAGGCGGAATCGGTAATGGAGGACGCGATTAAGGCTCATGTACGGTTGTCAGGGCGCGACGAATTGTCCTGTCACAACGCGAAGCCGATTAGCAAGACGGGCGCATTCACGGTCCGACCGGAGGTTGCTCCGGAGAATTGACGTTGCCGAATGGCAAGTTGTCCGCGGGATTGAATCTGCCTGCCGTTGGCAAGATCGACATCGGCGCCGTTTCACTGACAACCGCACGAATTGCGGATTCCTCTTCAGGCGCACCTGCGATCGCTGCGCTAATAATACATTCCCGCAAATGCGGCTCCGACTTGATCGCAGCTTTTGCGATGACGGGCGCTGCTTTCGGCGCAGCACTGACAGCGGCTTTGACGATCTGATAGACGATGGCGCATGAAAGCCGGCTCTCCGCGGGTCGTACATTTAGCCGGGAAATATTCAGCGCGGACACGACAATGTTGGCGGCGAGATCCGGACGCAGCTTGACCGCTGTTGCTACGCACGAAGTGAGCTTTGGCCCTATGGATCGAACCGCCATGGTAATGAATCCGGTGAGAAATTCATCGGTCGCGATCTGCGCGACACTATTCGATGCCCGGACCGTAATCGGAGCAGCAATTGGCTCTTCCGCTGGTGCCGACTGCTCCGCAGCATTCCCGGTAAGCGAGAGTACGGCTGTGAGCGCTAGAAAAGCGCCACACCATCCGCTTTTTGGACCGGAGAACATAGGCAGTTTGGCCGCCCACCCTCGGTTCCTTGAGCGGCGAGACGCCTAAAAAGCAAATCCCGAGCCGTTTACGGCAAGAGTCGACTAAAATGGCAACCGATCGCGCTGGGCGACGGCGAGTTCTTGCAGCTCACGGCCTGCTTCAAGGGTGGCCGTCGTGTCCGTTTGGCCTCGTCGATCTTCAGTAGCGGATACGGCGCCACGCTCTGAGGGCCATTCACGAAAATAGCCGGCACCGACTTCGACGACCTGGCCATTTTTCGGCGTCGCATAGAACTTGCCGCGCACACACGTTGCACGCGTTCCGCTTTCATCGACATCGAGTCGAAGCAGACAGCTTGGGAGAACGCGAATCGTCGCTTCGCGCGTCTCGATAGTAAATCGCGAGACGCCTTCGAACAGGACAACCATTCCACCGCGTCGCAGTTCGATCCGCGCGATCCGCTCACGCATGGCGTCCCCCGTTTCGTTGCCATCTTTCCTAAGTTTGAGCTCGTTGATCTTCAGTTCCGAATCGCCGGAAACCTGCGCGAGCGCGCCTGGGATCAGAACGAGATTTGCCCGTGCTCCACTCGAAGTTTTCAAAACAGCGCCAGCGCTCAATTTCGCCTGCGAATTTGCGGGGCGGAAGTTGGTTGATCCCTTTGAAAGATAGACGACCTCGCCGTGGAGAGAGAGAACAGTCGCAAGAACTTGCCGGCTGATTCCTTCCCAGCAGCCGGTCAGGAGACCGCCTAACAGCAAGACAAAAGAAAACAAACAGACGCGGCGCACATTTAACTCATAAGTGCAAACGAGCCCGCGCGAAAGATCGCTGGCTAATTACGGACAGGGACCCTGATTACCTTCCGTCGTCCACGTATAGCCAAGAGGCGTGTCACCATGCTGCAAATGCGCTTGGTAAGGCTTTGGCGGCAAACACAGATTTTGCCGTTGTGACAAACCGCGTTCAAGGGTCCACGTGTAATTGCAGCGCGTACGGGAGTCGAACCCGTGCACCGGCCTTGAGAGGGCCGTGTCCTAACCACTAGACGAACGCGCCATAAAAAAAGGCGCGTTTAGAATAACTGCGGGCTACTGATCGGCAAGCAGCGACCTTCGCGATTCTCGTTGCCGTGATGTCAATCGCTTATGGCCGAAAATCCTGTAACGATCATCGTC
>WNFW01000222.1_pt1 | contig 35026 bp, 36 predicted proteins | sample 5400131 | NCBI WGS metagenome assembly WNFW01 (sample SAMN13153362, study PRJNA577476) | soil metagenome | isolation source: 20 cm soil or saprolite under grassland replicate 1 | place: USA:California | collected 2016-06-15 | reverse complement strand
CGCACCGGCGCCGGCGATCTGGTCTGGCGCTTCGACCGCGACGGCAAGAAGCCGCTGCAGGCCATTCCGGCATCGGTGGCTTCCGACATGGCGGGCATGATGAGCCACGTCGTCAGCGAAGGCACCGCGCGCCGCGCCGCGCTCGACGGCATTCCGACCGCGGGCAAGACCGGCACCACCAACGCCTATCGCGATGCCTGGTTCGTCGGATATACCGGCAACTTCACCTGCGCGGTCTGGTACGGCAATGACGATTACTCGCCGACCAACCGGATGACCGGCGGCTCGCTGCCGGCGCAGACCTGGCACGACATCATGGTCGCGGCCCATCAGGGCGTCGAGATCAAGGAGATCCCGGGCATCGGCGCCGGCACCAAGCTGCCGCCGCCTCCGGTCTCCGCGACGGTCGCTGCCAACGGCGCTCCGAAACCACCGGATATCAAGCCGGGACCGCCGCCGATCCTCACCAAGCGCGGCGCGGATATTCTGGTGCGTGTTGAAAAAATGCTCGACGAGGCCGGCAAGGCCGCGGGCAAGGCTTCGGCTACCGACCCGCTGAAGCCGGCCAAGCCGGTATCGTCCAGTTCGGTGGCATTCCCGGACAGCTTTGCCGCGGCAGTTCCGGGCGATGCGGCGTCGACAACACCAGCGGCTCGCAAGAATTAACCGTGCGGCTGATCTTCATCACCTTGCTGGCGCTGATCATCGCCACCGTCGTCGGCCTCGGCGCGACATGGGTGACGGCGACGCGCGGTACTGATCTGGGCACGCTGACGATCGGCGCCTGGACCGCGCGGCCCAAGACCGGCACCGTTGATGTCGATCCGTATTCGCGCGCGACGATCACCCGCAGTGGCGAGTTGCCGGTCGGCACCGGCGACGGCGTGGCTTTCTCGGCGACGACCGACGACCGCAAGCGGGCGCTCGACGGGCGGTGCGACGTCGTCGTCAGCGGCGTCACCCCCGCGGCACGATTCTGGACGCTGACGCTGTACGACCAGAAGGGACATCTGGTTGCGAATTCGCTGCAACGTTACGGCTTCACCAGCCAGGAAATCATCCGCGGCGCGGATGGCGCGTTCGAGATACGGGTGGCGTCGAGATCGCGCGCCGGAAACTGGCTCCCCACCGGCGGCATCGAGCGCTACGCGCTGATGTTGCGGCTGTACGATACGCCGGTCGGCGTGGCGACGCGGACGCAGCGCGATGCGCCGATGCCCTCGGTCGCGACCGTGGGGTGCCCATGATCCGGTTGCTGTTCACGATCATCGCGGGCGTGCTGCTGGGCGGCGTCGTGCATCTGGTCAGCGTGCTGGCGTTGCCGCGCATCGCGACTCAGGACGCCTATTCGCGGCTGACGCCGGTGACAACGCTCAACATGGTAATCGCCCTGCCGCTGGCGGATCCGAACCACGCGCCGATGCCGTTCATGGATCCGGCGTTCGCGACGGCGATTTGCCGTTACGATCTGTCCGGCGGCCCGCTCAAGCTGACGGTCCCGGTCAGCCAGGCCTACACCTCGGTGTCGTTCTATACCCGCAACGAAGTCGCCTATTACGCCATCAACGACCGCTCCGCCGGACGCAAGGTGATCGAACTCGACCTCATGACCGAGGCCCAGCACGCCGATTTGCCCGAGGACGAGGACGTGACGGCGGCCGACCGGCTGATCATCGATTCCCCGACGCCGACCGGGTTGATCGTGTTGAAGGCGCTGGCGCCGGAGCCAGGCCTGATGCCGCAGGCGCAGGCCTCGCTCGCCGCCTCAAGCTGCAAGGTGCAGACCGAAGCGCCGGCGAAGCAGGCGGAAGCGCCCGCGCCGGCCAAGCGATAGCGTGTGCCGCGGCTTCAGATATGACAGCACCGGCAATTGTCGTAATCGACCGGATCGTGGCTGTTGAAGATCGTCACCTCATGGCCGTGAGTTGCCTTTAGCGCCCGTAATCGCTCCTGATTGGCTATTCGCGTAGCGCCATCGATGTCGGCCCTATTCTGAAAGAAGCCGAGAACCAGCGGCATACGCACCTGTGGCTGCAACTGGCCGTGGAAGAAATAGCCGTCGCCGGCATGCAACAGCCATTTGTCCCTGCCGCGCACATCGTGCCCCGCCTTTGCGGGGCATGACGGCGGAACGTGCTCTAGCCGCGCACGCTCACCGCATGCCCGATCACCGGCTGCGCCGCCACCGGCGGGTTCGCGGTTTGGGCTGCGAGTTCGCCGATCAGCCGATCGGCGTCAGCCGCGATGTTATCCGGCGCCTGGATCACCAGCCGCTCCAGCGCCCAGCGGTAAGACGCCACTCTCCGCTCCAGGCATTGCTGCACCCACTGCACGATCAGGGTATTCTCTTCCATGCGCGCGACCGCGTCGGCGCGCTCGCGCGGCGACAGGTCGGAGATGAGTTTCAGGCCGGCGTTGCGCTTTTTGTCGAGTTCGACCACGCGCACGGCGCTGGCGAAAAACGGATCGAACCGCGCGATGTCGTCGCGCACGTCTTCCATCAACTGCGCATAGCGCGAGGTATGCGAGCGGTGCGGCTCGTCGATCAACAGGCGTCCATAGGCGGTGCGGTCGAACACCGGCGTCTGCCGCCACGGCGAGGCAATCGCCGCGTAATCGCCGAATACGCTCTTCCAAGCGGGGCGCGAATGCGGCGGCTCGATCAAGGGATAAGCCAGATCGCGCAGCAGCCGTTCGTTGTCGGTGAGCTGGAACTGCGACGCCTTGAGGCCGATGCTTGCCGTCGCCTCGCCGCCGAGCCAGCGGTGCATGTCGTCGTTGCGAACATCGGCACGGGTGCGGCCGAAATCGCCGCCGCTGCAGCCGCCGAGGGTCGTGGTTGCCACCAGCAGGACCAGGCTAGATGAGATCAGAACCTGCCATCTTGTCCGGATCGGAAAACACGTCTCCGGCATGTCAAAAGTGTCCGGTGTCAGGTACGCCGACGGCGACGTCGGCCGGTGGCCGTGCCCTCTTCGGGCCCGCTGCCGCCGCTGGTTTCATCGGGCTCGCGTTCGATCCGGATGACGGGAAGGATCAAGACGATCCCCGTGCCTTCGCGTGGAGCGCCAGCCATGGTTGAGCCCAGCCGTCGCGAAGCCGCGTTCGCCGGAAATTCAATAATGCTAGCCATGTTGAACTCTCTCTGGCTGCCGCTCTGACACGATTTGGCCGGCGACGCGCCATCATTAAGAACAGCACGTGGTTAACGGCATCTTAATTTGTTGCAGCCCGCCCCGATTTGACGCCGGCCCAATAAGCGGTCCGTTTTGGCACAACGAAGCCGCCGCCACGGTGATATTCTTCACAGATTGTTTTCCTTAACGGACTGTTAACAGCAGGCCGTTAGGGTGGCGCGAGGATTTCTCAGTCGCGTACCTCTGCCATGACCACACCACTGCTCTTTCCGGGCTTCGACGGGCTGATGACGCTCTCGCGTCGAGAGGGCGTCGACATCAGGCCCACTCTGCTGCGCGTGTTGACCGATCTCTACGTTCAGGCCAGCGTGCATAACGCCGAGGAAGAGCGGCAGTTCATCGAACTCACCTCCCGCCTGATCGATGAGGTCGACGACGCCACGCGCGCGGTGGTCCGGGCGCGGCTTGCGATCTATCCGGGCACGCCGGCCGAAGTCCTCAAAAGACTGGGATTGCGCCCACAAAGCCCGGATCAGCGCGTTGCGCTGGCGCCGGAAATCCCTGCCCCACCGTCGGCGCCGTCGCCGGCCAGGCCACCGAGCGAGGTGCAACTGCGGATGTCATCGAATTTGTCGATGCAGCCAAAGGACGCCGCGGAGATCACCGAGCTGTTTTTCAGGGCGAGCCCCAGCGAGCGTGCCTTGATCCTGCACAATCTGGTGGAGACGCCCTTAAAGGCTTCCGCGCGAATTCCGGCCGCGCGCGCGGCACGCGCCATCGAAACGCTGGAGATGGCGGCCTTCGCCAGCGACGTCGAAAACTTCACGCTGGAACTCGGCGAGGCCCTGATATTGCCGTCGCGGGTTGCCGCACAGCTGGTCGACGATCCCGGCGGCGAGCCGCTGGCCTGCGCAGCCAAGGCACTGGATATGCCGAGCCCGGTTTTTCAGCGGGTGCTGTTGTTCCTCAAGCCTGAATTCGGATGCTCGGTCACCCACGTCTACCGGCTGGCGCGGCTGTATGACCACATGAGCGAGCGATCGGCGCTCATCATGCTGGCGGCGTGGCGCGGCGCGACCATGGCTGTGGCCCGCGCCAAATATCGCCCCGGGCTCTATGATGACGAACGCCAGCGCGCCCGTCCGGCGCCCGCCCAAACTCGCCCCTCGGCGCAACCGCCCGGCGCCGGCGGCGCTCGGCGCTCGGGTTCGCAGGGTTCGGGGGGTTAGAGCATGATCCGGAAAAGCATGCCCTCGGGCTACGACCCGAGGGTGGGAACCGGTTTTCCGATAAAGATCATGCTCAAACAAAAAGATGACCGACGAGCATGACTCAACTCAGTTGAGACATGCTCTAGGCTCGCGCCAGATCCAGAAGATGCCGCCCGGCCCGGTCCTCGGTCTCCACGATCCAGGCATCCGGATCGAAGCGGATCTCCTTGACGAGGCGCTCTTCCACCGACGCCTCTGGCACGGGCTGCGGCGAGGTCGGCGTAAAAATGCGCTCGATCGGCCGGCTGTCGTCATAGACCGTCTGCGGCGCCGGCACATACAGCATGGCATTGCCATCGAGCAGCCCGACCTTGACGAACACCGCGCCAGCCTCCTCCGCGCCGCGCCGGCGCACCGCGCCGAAGATTCCCTCGGTCTGGCAGCGCCGCAAATAAGCCGCCACCCAAATGCTGGATTTCAATCGCATGGGTTGACGATAGGCCAGCGCCAAAGTCGAAGCCAGAGGCGGTCTTGCGACCTCATCCGTATGGCTGACGCCAGCTTCACTCAGCTCGTGTATCAGGTGCACAAATTCGTGTGATCGGCACGATGGCTCTTTACTTCGGTCGGTCGACCGAATTATGCATTGCGCCGCCGGTGGCTACCCTCGCCGGCTAAGGAGAGATCTCAGGATGGCGCGCGCGTTGGCCAAGAAAGTCGAGAAGAAGGTTGAGACCAGCACGACGCTGCTCGAGGCGGCCAAGAAGGTGCTGCGCCAGAATGGTTACGCGGCGTTGTCGACGCGCGACGTCGCGGCCGCCGCCGGCGTCCCCTTGAGCCAGATCCACTACCACTTCGGATCCAAGCAAGGGATGATGCTGGCGCTGTTCGAATATCTCAACGCCCAGCTGCTCGACCGCCAGAACGCCATGTTCGGCGACGCCGATCTCAAGCTGTCGGAGCAATGGGACCGGGCCTGCGACTATCTCGACGACGACATCGCCTCGGGCTACGTGCGCGTGCTGCAGGAACTGATCGCCGCAAGCTGGGCCGACGCTGCTGTCGCCCAAGTGGTTCGCACCGCGCTCATGCAATGGGTTGATCTCGTCGTAGGCGCTGCGCGCAAGGCGGAGCGTGAGTTCGGCGGCCTTGGCCCGCTTACGCCCGAGGAGGTCGGAGCCTTCACGGTCAACGCATTCATCGGCGCCGAAAGTCTCTATCTGCTCGGTTTCGAGAAGAAAGGCTCGCCGATACGCCAGGCTTTGCGGCGGGTCGGCGATCTCGTCCGCAGCGCCGAAGCCGGCTCATCGAAGAGGTGATGTGATGCGCGCAAAGCTGCCCAACCATAGCGGTTTCGTCGATCGGGATGGCGTGAAGATCTACTACGAGATCTACGGTGACGGCAAAGAAACGATGGTGTTCCTGCCGCCCTGGAGCATCGTCCATTCGCGCATCTACAAGGCACAAATACCGTACTTCAGCGAGCGCTTCCGCTGCATCACCTATGACGGTCGCGGCAACGGCAAGTCCGACCGGCCGGAGGATGTCGCAGCCTACTCGCTGGATAACTACCTGGCGGACGCCCTCGCCGTCATGGATGCCACCGATTCGGGACAGGCCATCGTCATCGGCCTCTCCTTTGCCGGCATGCTCGCTTCGGTGATGGCCGCGCATCATCCCGAACGCGTCAAGGCCGCGATCCTGGTCGGGACGGTGACAAGCATCGGACCCGCCAGCTACCCCTATCTGGCGAACACGCATTTCGTAACCAGACGCGAGCGGTTCGAGGGATGGGATAAATTCAACCGCGAGCACTGGCTGGCGAACTATCCCGACTTCGCCGAACACTTTGTTCGCAACATTCATTCCGATCCGCATTCGACCAAGCAAATCGAGGATGGCATCGGCTGGGCCGGCGATACCACCGGTCCGGTGCTGGTCAAGACCATCGACGCGCGGATAGTGCCGCCGCAGTTCGACGTCAGCGAGGCAATGTATCGCAAGATCAGCTGCCCCCTGCTCGTGATCCACGGCGACAACGATCAGATCCAGCCCTATGCGCGTGCGCAAGCCGTGGCCGAGATCACCGGCGCCGAGCTGGTGACCATTGCGGGTGGCGGCCACAATCCGCTCGGCCGGATTCCGGCGAAGTGCAACGCCCTGATCGTCGATTTCCTCGATCGCAGACTCGGCATTGCCGCCCCCGGCAGATGCGCGAGCCGGCCGGCAAGAAAGGCCAGGCGAGCCCTCTATCTCTCGTCCCCGATCGGACTCGGGCACGGGCGCCGCGACATCGCCATCACGCGCGAATTGCGCAAGCTGCATCCGGACCTGGAGGTCGATTGGCTGGCGCAGGATCCGGTGACGCGGCTACTGGAAGCGAGCGGCGAGCGCGTCCATCCCTTAAGCCGGCGGCTCGCCAGCGAGTCGCGGCACATCGAGATGGAATCGGGCGAGCACGACCTGCACTGCTTCCAGGCCATCCGCAACATGGACGAAGTGCTGATCGCGAATTTCATGATCTTCCAGGATGCCGTCGACGAGGGTGACTACGATCTGGTGATCGCCGACGAGGCCTGGGACATCGACCACTACTGGCACGAGCACCCTGAACTAAAGAAAGCCAAGCTCGCCTGGTTCACCGATTTCGTCGGCTATGTGCCGATGCCGTCGGGCGGCGAACACGAAGCCTTCCTGACTACCGATTACAACGCCGAGATGATCGAACACATCGAGCGTCATCCGGGCGTGCGCGACCGCGCCATTTTCGTCGGCGGGCCCGAAGACATTGTCCCATTGTCGTTCGGCAAGGACCTGCCGATGATGCGGGACTGGGTGCCCCGGCATTTCGACTTCGCCGGCTACATCATCGGCGAACATCCGCAAAGCTTCGGCAGCCGCGCGGAGCTGCGCCAGCGCCTCGGCTACCGGCCGGGCGAACGCGTCTGCATCGTCACGGTCGGCGGGTCCGCCGTCGGCGCCCATCTGATCAGGCGCATCCTGCAGAGCTATCCGATGGCGCGGGCGAAATTGCCCGAGCTGCGCATGATCGTGGTGGCGGGCCCGCGCATCGATCCCGCCTCGCTCAACCCGCCCGAAGGCGTCGAGGTGCGCGCCTTCGTCCCTGATCTCGACCGTCATCTTGCCGCGTGCGACCTGGCCCTGGTGCAGGGCGGCCTCACCACCTGCATGGAGCTGACGGCGGCCGGCACGCCCTTTCTCTATTTCCCGCTCAAGAACCATTTCGAGCAGAACTTCCATGTGGCGCATCGCCTCGACCGCTATGGCGCCGGACGGCGCATGGAGTTCGCCACCTCGACGCCAGACATGATTGCCGATGCGATGGTTGGCGCGTTGCGCGCGCCGGCCAAATTCAAATCCGTCGAAGCCAACGGTGCCGCCCGTGCCGCGCGCATGCTCGCGGACCTCATCTGATCGAGAAATCAATTTTCATTGGAGGTAACTATGTCGAATGTAAATACTGCGTCGCAAATTGATGAAGGCAAGCTCAACGGATTTATCGGCCAGATGCTGGGGGACCTTGGCGGTGCATCCAGCATCGCGATGGTCCGGATGGGCGATGCGCTCGGATTGTACAAGCAGCTACACGCCAAGGGACCCATGACGTCGGTCGAACTCGCCAACAGCGCCAAGGTCGATCCGCGATACCTGCGCGAGTGGCTATCCAATCAGGCGAGCTCGAACTACCTGTCCTACGACCCGGCATCGGCGAAGTTCGCGCTGCCGCCCGAACAGGCCATGGTATTCGCGATCGAGGAAAGCCCGGTCTACCTGATGGGCGCCTTCGATCTGATGGCGGCACTGCTCGACAACCAGTCCAAGGTTCAGACCGCATTCAAGTCCGGCGGCGGTGTCGCCTGGGGCGATCAGGCCGGCTGCATGTTCTGCGCGGTGGCCCGCTTCTTCCGGCCCGGCTATCACAACCACCTGGTATCGACGTGGCTTCCTGCCCTCGCCGGCGGCGTCATGAAGAAGCTCGAGACGGGGGCAAAGGTCGCCGACATCGGTTGTGGACACGGCTGGTCGACCGTCATGATGGCCAAGGCTTTTCCGAAATCCCAGTTCATCGGCTATGACTTCCATCCTGGCTCGATCGCGGATGCGCAGGCGCATGCCAGGACCCACGGCGTTTCCGCCAACACGCGCTTCGAAGTGAGCTTGGCCAAGGACTATCCGGAACGGGATTTCGACCTCGTCACCTGTTTCGACTGCCTGCACGACATGGGTGATCCCGCGGGCGCTGCTGTCCACATCCGCCAGTCGCTAAAGGACAATGGAACCTGGATGATCTGCGAGCCGATGGCCGGCGATCGTCTCGAGCAGAACCTCAACCCGGTGGGGCGTTTGTACTACGCCGCATCGACCATGATCTGCGTGCCGACCTCGCTGTCGCAGGAAGTCGGCACCGCCCTGGGCGCGCAGGCCGGCGAGGCAAGGCTGCGCGAAGTCATTCTCAAGGGTGGTTTCACAAGCGTGCGTCGCGCTGCCGAGACGCCGTTCAACATGATCCTCGAAGCACGGCCGTGAGAAGCAGGATCCCAAAAAGCACGCCCTCGGGCCACGACCCAATGGGTGGATACCGGTCTGCGTAAGGAAAACGCATCAAAGCCAAAAGAGAGAGCCTCGGTTCTGATTCAATCAGAACCGAGAAGACTCTACTCGATCGGCCGGCCGGTCACGGCGGTGAGTTCGCGCACCAGACGATCGGAGATCTGCCCGGTCAGCGGCATCTTGCGCTCGCGTTCGAATTTCTGGATCGCGGCCTGGGTGTCGGATCCGACGCTGCCGGTCGGCTTCAACTGGCCATAGCCATATTCCGTGAGCGCACGCTGCACTGCCGCCACGCGGCGCGCGGCCGGGTTGGCGATGGCCTCATTGTGAGGAGCCAGAATTGGCGCGGGCCGCGCGACATTGGAAGGCGCGACAGCCGGTGCGCCGGTCGTCTTGACGAGATTGGCTACGGGATCCGCAGGCTTCGGTTCGGCAGGCTTCTGTTCGGCAGGCTTCGGCTCGAGCGGTGCCGGCTCCGCGGGTTTGATCGCGATTTCAACCGGGCGGGGGCGCGGCAATGGATTGCCAGGCGCCGGCGCCGCCGGAATCGCGACAACCGAGCCGAACATCGGCGACGGATGACGTCCGGCCTGCAGGAACAGCGCGTTGGTGATGATTGCGCCTGCCGCCGCGAACGCCAGCGCCCCGGCGACCGTATCCTTCGGGCTATGCAGCAGGATACGCATCACGAGGCCGCGCCCGGCATCGGCTTCGACCGCTGCCGCTCTCGCATTGGCACCGCGGCGTCGGCGTGGCATGTCGTCCTTTGCAATCTGTCTAGGCACTTTTCTTCACCTGATGAATCTGGTCCTGGGTTGAAGATCGCGATGCCGGCGTGAGCTTTGCGATATTGCTTGACGGCTCTCGCACCGGCGGCGTGAACTTCAACGGCAGCGCGACAGTCACGGTGGTACCTTCATCGATCTTGCTCTGCAAGGCGATCTCGCCGGCGTGCAATTCGACCAGGCTCTTCACGATCGACAGTCCGAGCCCGGTGCCTTCATGCCGCCGCTGATAGGTCTTGCCGGCCTGGAAGAACGGATCGCCGATCCGCTTCAGATCGTCGGCCGCGATGCCGACGCCGTTGTCGGTGACGCGCAGCATCAGCCGCGATCCCTCGACATTGGCGGAAACCGTCACGGTGCCGCCGCGTTCGGTGAACTTGATGGCGTTGGAGACGAGGTTCAGCACGATCTGCTTGAACGCGCGCGGGTCGCCGGTCATATCAGGCAGATCCTCCGGCGCACGGCTGACGAGATCGATCGCATTGTCCCGCGCCTTCAGGGCCAGCAGGTTGCAGCAATTGAGCAGCGCCGGACGCGGCGCGAACGGCTCCGGCGTAATCTCGAAATTGCCGGTTTCCATCTTCGACATATCGAGAATGCCATTGACCACCGACAACAGATGCTGCCCCGAATCGTTGATCAGCTGGGCGTATTCCTTGCGGCGCGCGACATTGACCATCAACACGTCTTCCTGAACGAGCATTTCAGAGAACCCGATGATGGCATTGAGCGGCGTGCGCAGTTCGTGGCTCATGGTGGCGAGGAAACGGGTCTTGGACGCGTCCGCCTGCTCGGCAGCGATCCGCGCCAGCTCCAGTGCTTGTTCCCCGATTTTCCGGTCGGTGACATCGCGCATGACGGCGACGACCTCGGATTCGGACAAGGTCCTTGTTTCCGACGCCTGTTCGAGCGGCCGGCAGCGCATTTCAACCCAGATGAAATCCGAAGGGTTATCCACGCCGCGCTCGCCGCTGCCGGCGTCTCGCCTGAGGCGGAATTCGACGCTGCGCGCCTCGCCGCCGCGCGCGGCGTCCGAAAGCGCGGTGAGATAGGCCGGACGATCGGCGACGTGGACGCGATCGAACACACCGTGCCCAAGCAGCTGCGATACCGGCACGCCCAGCATCGTCTGCGCCGCGGGCGAAATGAATTGCACCGCACCGTTGCGGCGATGGCGCGAGATCACATCGCTCATGTTGCGCGCCAACAGGCGATAACGATCTTCCTCGACGTTGAGCAGCGCGACACTGGTGCGCGCCAGCGACTCGGCGCCGAACGCAAGGCCTGCGGCGTAGAGCGTCGCCGATGCGACGCCAAACGCCATGAATACCCCGCGCGACACGGTGTTGGTTTCCGGCGGCGGCAACATGTGAAAATATCCGGACGCGATCAGAAGTGCGGCGCATGTCAGCGCCAGCGCGGACGCGAACGCGACAACGCGGCGCGATGCCGAGAGCGCGGCCTCGAGCGGAACCACGACGAGCCAGATCGCGGCAAATGATTCGATGCCACCGGTGATCGCCGCCACCACCACCACGAAACCCGCCAGCACCAGCGACGACAAAACATGCGCGCCTTCGTAGCGGCCGGTACGCGACAGAAACCACGATAGCAGAATGGGAGCGATCAGCCAGGCGAATGCCGCGACCTCAAGCGCGGTGGGCGCACCGCGCATCGCCAGATAGACCGGGAACGCCGCGAAAGCCGCGAGGCTTCCGAGCAGCCGCGGCGCCATGAATGCACGATGGCGCGCGCGCGTCAGCGGGTCGTAGCGCGCCGAGGGATGCAGCAGCGCATCGAGACAATCGCGGATGATGTTCAAAACTTTCACAAGCTCTCGCGCTTCGGCTTCGTTCGTCAAAAAGACGCGCCGGAACGCCCCCTTATCGTTACCGCACCGTGTCAGAGCGAAATTAAGCGAACGCTAAGGCGCGGCGGCCCGCGGTCAAAGACCGTAGCCTTGCCGGGCTTTCTCACGCCGCAAGAGCGCTCATTCGATGCGGATGGTGAATCCCGGGTTTCCAGAACGGGCCGGCTATGGTTTCGAAATGGTGGACACCGCAAGCGCAACCGTTCGATTGCGGAACACCGGCATCAATCGAAAATTTACGCCGAATCAAATCAGTCGTAGCTTTGGCAAAATTTCGGCGATTTGACGGCAACTCTAACACTTGCGATTTATCGACGGCTGTTAGTCAGGGGGCTGATTGCGAGATCAACGCAACAAGAACGAAAGAGACGGTCGGGGTCGCGAGATGTTTTTTCTGCTTCGGATGGCATTTTGGCTCGGGCTGGTGCTCGTGCTGTTGCCAAGGGAGAAGACGCCAGAATCGGAAAAGCTGCCGCAGGTGGGAGCCTCGGAAGCCGTGTCGGCTGCGACAGCGGCGATGTCGGACATGAGTCAATTTTGCAAGCGGCAGCCGGCCGCGTGCGAAGTCGGCGGCCAGGCCGCGACCGTGATCGGCCAGCGCGCCCAGGACGGCGCGCGCAAACTTTATCGTATCATCACCGACAAGCGCGCGCTCGATCACACCAGCTCGATTGGTGGCATCGAGCATGCCGATGCTTCATACGCCAGCGCGGCGCCTCGCGACACGCTGACACCGGATGATCTGCAGGCGGAGTGGCGCGGGGCGCCGTGACGGCTGGATTGCGCCCGGAACTGTTGCGATTTCCATTCGGCAATATCGCTTCCGGTCTCCCGATATCCGGAGCATCGGCTCGTTTGGCGCGTTTTACCGGCGCGAACCGGTCTCCACTTCGCTCGAAAAACACCTTATATACGACTTGGGGATTGAGCGCGGGACACCATGAAGATCGACGAAATCAGGGATAATTTTGCGCTGCTGGACGATTGGGACGACCGCTACCGGTATGTCATCGAGCTCGGCCGCACACTGGATCCGATGCCGGAAGCCGAACATTCCGCCGCCAACAAGGTGCAAGGCTGCGCCAGCCAGGTCTGGCTTTCCAAGCAGGTCGAGCGCGGCCACGCCGACGAACCATTGCTGAAATATCTCGGCGACAGCGACGCGCATATCGTGCGCGGACTGATCGCAATCCTGCTGACGCTCTATTCCGGCCATACGCCGCGGCAGATTCTTGCCACCGACGCGACGGCGGTATTCGACGAGTTCGGATTTCGCGAGCATCTGACGCCGCAGCGCTCCAACGGCCTGCGCGCCATGGCCGAGCGGATTCGCTCCGACGCGCGCGAGGCGCTTGCCGCAGCCTCCTGAAAAATTCGCGCAAGAGCGTTTTCAAGCGGTTCGCATAAAGAAAACGCGTCAAAACGAGAACCTCGGTTCTGATTTAATCAAAACCTGAAAGACCTGAGCTATTTCCGCCGCCGCCGTTGCTGACCCAGCCCCATCTTCTTGGCGAGTTGCGAACGCGCCACCGCATAATTCGGCGCCACCATCGGATAATCCGCCGGCAGGTTCCATTTGTCCCGGTATTGTTCCGGCGTCATGCTGTATTGCGTGCGCAGGTGCCGTTTCAGGGATTTGAAGCGCTTGCCGTCCTCGAGGCAGACCAGGTAATCCGGGGTCATCGATTTCTTCACGGAGACCGCGGGTTTGGCGGGCTCCAGCGGCGTTTCCACGCGGCCCGCCGAAACCCGCAGCAGGGCCGCGTGAATCTGGCTGATCAAGGCCGGGATTTCGGCGGCCGGCGTCGGATTGTTGCTGAGATAGGCCGACACGATGTTCGCGGTCAGGTCGATGAAACTCTTGCCGGCAGCGTCGGTCATGGCCAGAAACCTTTCGAAGTACAAGCGCAAGGAGCCTAAAGTGGAACTTGCGGATCGGAAAGTATCCCGCGAAAGCCCACAAGCTTTCGGAACCTACCACTACTTTCAAATATGAGCGGATTGCTGGCGGCGTGACAAGAACACTGGCACTCTATTTTCAGGGAAGGTTCGCCGCAAGTAGAGAGTGCTCACGGACGCTGTTCGAGGTGCGCGCGAAGTTCCTCGATGGATCCGAACCGCATCATGCCTTCAGGCATTTGGGCTTCGATCGAGCCGTCGGAATACAATGAATAGGCCATTCCATCGACGACGCCCGATTTCAAAATCGTCACCGGCGGCCGGTCGCCGTTTCGCGCGGCCGCCGCATAGCGATCTGGCCCGGTGCCGCCTTCATTGAACGTCGACGGCGCCCGGCCGCGGCGCTTCGATCCAGCTTCGGCCCTCGATCGTTCCGCTTTTGGCCAGGCGTCTTCAAACGAGGGGGGCGGAACTTCACTTGCTTCGCGAGGCGGGGGCGGCGGCGGACGAAGATCAGCCACCGAAGGATCGGTCATGCGCCCCTGCACACGCTCGCGCTCCTTCCGCGACGATGAGGAAAACAGCAAATTGCGCCGCGGCTTCGCGGCCGGCGTCGCCTCGGCTGGCTCTGGCCCCGAGGCCCCGCGCTCACGTGCCGCAGCCTCCTCCCATGGCGCGGATGGTGGAGCGAGCAATCCCAGATCATCCGAATCTCCGCTGGCCTGCTGGTCGAACAGAAGGCCGCCTTCGGCAGCCTGATCGCGCGGGGTGCCTGAGGCTGCCCTGGTTCCGGCCTGCATTTCCACCGCAACACCGGAGCCTAGCCGCGATGCCGCTTTTCTTATCTCCCGGGCGACCGCCCAAAGGCTGAGCATCATCACTCCGGTGCAGGCCGCCACCGTGCCCGAGAGGATCAGGGTGTTGCCGAAGCTGAGATCCATCTGGATTCCAAGACCGACTGTCAGGAGGCCAGCCAAAAGCAAGCCAGTCCCGACAATCAACACCACAACCATCATTGAAATCACCCCTCGGCCGCGCCCGAAGTGCTCGCAAGCCCCCTAGGCCACGATACCGTCATCCCATGCACAGCGCCAACGGACAATTGGAGGAGCAGTTCCGGCGCTCCCCGTCAATGAACGTTAGTGTACCCCCAAAGCGCCGGCAGAACACGTTAAGGTTATTGTCGCCCGGCGATTGCTGCATTGCATCAGGAAAAATTACGCCACAATTGCCAATTACTTGGAAACGGAACTGCGCTATATGGAAGCCGGGGAATGAGGCCCAAAGCGCCACATCTGGGCCATAGGGGACCGCCGGGTTACCAATCGCCATGTCATCCATTACTACTTCGGCCATCGATGCGCCCTCACGGCGCTCGGTGGAGCGCACTTGTGACGACCTCGCCATCATTGTGCTGGCGGCGGTCGGATTAATCGCAAGCGTCACATTTCGCGATTACGGATTGGGCTGGGACGACTATACCCACGCCGAATACGCCGATCTGCTGCTGCGCATGTATGGCTCCGGTTTCAACGACACCGGCGCGCTGTCATTCGCCAATCTCTATATGTATGGCGGCGGCTTCGACATGGCGGCAGCATTGCTGCACAAGGTCATCCCGCTTGAACTGTTTGAAACCCGCCGGCTGCTCGGCGCCGTTGTCGGCGTGATCGGGCTTGCGGTGACATGGCGGCTGGGCCGACGTATCGGCGGCCCGCTCGCGGGACTGGCGGCGCTACTGCTGCTGGCCCTGTGCCCCACTTTCTACGGGCACATGTTCATGAATCCGAAGGATGCGCCGTTTGCCGTCGCGATGGTGATCCTGATGCTGGGGCTTGTCCGGCTGGTCGAGGAATATCCCTCCCCCTCGCCGCGCACTATTCTCATCGTCGGTCTTGGCGCGGGCCTGTCGATCGGTTGCCGGATTCTCGGAGGGCTGGCGCTGGTCTATGCCCTGGCCGGCTTCATGCCGCTATTGCTGGAGGAGATTCACACCCATAGCGCGCGCGAAGCGGCTCATCGCTTCGTCCATGTTGTCTATGTGCTGCTCCCGGGCCTGATCCTCGGCTACCTCGTCATGGGGCTGATCTGGCCCTGGTCGATCATGGAGGCCGGCAATCCCTTTCACGCCCTGACCTACTTCTCGCACTTCTTCGAGAAGCCGTGGAAGGAAATGTTCGACGGCGCGCTGGTGTCGGTGCCGGATATGCCGTGGTCGTATCTGCCGACCCTGTTCGCACTGCAGCTTCCCGAAATACTGCTTGGTCTGGCGATCGCCGGTGCCGTCGGCACGTTCATGTCGCTGTCGCGCACCGAGGTGTCGGCCCGCCGCAAGACCATCCTGCTGATGCTGACGCTGGCGGCAACGCTGCCGCTCGCGGTTGCGATGGTGAAGCGCCCGGCGCTCTACAATGGCATTCGCCATTTCGTCTTCGTCATCCCGCCGATGGCGGTGCTCGCAGGCACGGCGTTTTCGCAGGCGATGAACTGGCTCAAGGAAAATCGCCGCAGTTGGCAGCCGGCTGCCGTGGCGGTTTTCGCATTCGGCCTGTTGTTGCCGCTCAGCGAAATGATCCGGCTTCACCCTTACGAATACACCCACTTCAATCACATCGCGGGTACGGTTCGTTCGGCCGACAACCTGTTCATGCTGGATTACTGGGGCCTCGCCCTGAAGCAGGCATCCGATGGCTTGCGCGAGGAACTCGTCGAACGGCAGGAAGCACCCCCGAAGGGGCGCAAATGGAAGGTCGCAGTGTGCGGTCCGCAACGTCCCGCACAGGTGGCGCTCGGCCCCGACTTCACGATCGGCTGGGATAGCCATGCGGCCGACTTTGCGATGACGCTCGGCGAGTTCTACTGCAAGGGCCTGACCGCGCCGGTGCTGGTGGAAATCAAGCGCGATGACGTGGTGTTCGCGCGCGTCTATGACATCCGCGGGCGCAGCATTTCCAGCCTGCTGTCTATTCCGGCGCCCTGAAGCCCTTACCGTCTTTGCAAAGGCATGACTGCTACGCCGGCGCGGCGCCTTGCTGCCGACCTGCGGCAGGGCTAGGCTTGGGCCGAAATCAAAGTTCATATGTTCATATGAGAGGAACCGGTCATGTCACCCGCTGAAGCTCGCCTGAAAGAAGTGTCATCCGGGATGACGGATGCCGAATGGAACCAGCGGGTCAATCTGGCCGCCTGCTACCGGCTTGTCGCGCTTTACGGCTGGGACGATCTGGTCGATACCCACATCTCGGCCCGCGTGCCCGGACCGGAGCATCATTTCCTCATCAATCCGTATGGTCTGATGTTCGACGAGATCACCGCATCGAGCCTGGTGAAGGTTGACCTCGACGGCAATCAGCTCACCCAGAGCGACTACAGCATCAACCCCGCCGGCTTCACCATCCATTCGGCGATCCACGAAGTCCGCGAGGATGCCGGCTGCGTGCTTCATCTGCACACGCCCGACGGCACCGCGGTGGCGAGCTGCATGGAAGGGCTGCTGCCGATGAACCAGACCGCGCATTTTGTGACGCACGATCTCGCCTATCACGACTATGAAGGCGTCGCCCTCGACCACGACGAGCGCCCTCGCCTGCAGCAAGACCTCGGCAACAAGAACCACATGCTGCTGCGCAATCACGGCACGCTGACCGTCGGCCGCTCGGTCGCCTCCGCCTTCGAGCGGATGTACCATCTGGAGCGGGCCTGCACCATGCAGGTGCGCACCCGCATGCTGGGGCCATCAGCCTATCCGATCGAGCAGGCGGTGGTCGACAAGAACGAACAGGTGTTCAACAATCCCGATCGTGCCGAATTGCGCTCGACCAATCTGGTGTGGCCGCCGCTCCTGCGCAAGCTCGACCGCATCGACCCCAGCTACAAGACCTGACGCCCCCTGGGCGAAAAGCGTGCAGAGGTTGCGGCGGCATGACGATTCTGGTGACCGGCAGTTCCGGCCATCTCGGCGAGGCGCTGGTTCGTACTCTTCAGGCGCAGCGGCGCGAAGCCATCGGTATTGACATTCTCCCCAGTGCGTTCACGCACCGGGTGGGCTCGATCGCCGACCGCGCCTTTCTACGCGGCTGCATGAAGGGCGTCGTAACCGTGCTGCATGCCGCGACACTGCACAAGCCGCATGTCGCGACCCGCAGCCGCCAGGACTTCGTCGACGTCAACATCACCGGCACGCTCAATCTGCTCGAGGAAGCCGCCGCGGCCAGTGTCACGGCTTTCATCTATACCAGCACAACGAGCGTGTTCGGTGATGCGCTGACGCCGCCGCCCGGCGAACCGGCGGCCTGGGTGACGGAAGACGTCACCCAGGTTCCGAAAAACATCTATGGCGTCACCAAGGCGGCGGCGGAGGATCTGTGCCAGCTGTTCGCGCGCAACCATTCGCTTCGCGCAATCGTGCTCCGCACCTCGCGTTTCTTTCCCGAGAACGACGACAATCCCGCGGTCCGCGAGGCGTATGCGGATGCCAACGCCAAGGCCAACGAGTTTCTCTATCGCCGCGTCGATATCGAGGACGTGGTCAGCGCGCATCTCCTGGCGGTCGGCCACGCACCATCAGCCGGTTTCGCAAGATACATCATCAGCGCCACGACGCCATTCTCGCGGAATGACGTGGCGGAATTGCGCAGTCACGCGCCGCAGGTGATTCGCCGCTACGTGCCGGACAGTGAGAAGGAATATGCGCGGCGCGGCTGGACGATGATTCCCGGCATCGATCGAGTTTACGTCAACGACAAGGCGCGCGCTGAACTCGGCTGGCGCCCGCGCCACGATTTCCGCGCGATAATTGCGCGGCTGCAGGCGGACGACGACATCCGAAGTCCGCTCGCGCGCGAGATAGGCAGCAAGGGCTACCATGATCGCGTCTTCAGCAACGGCCCCTATCCAGTGGAATGAGGACGCCGCGTCATCCTTGGAGTTGTGGCCCGGAGACCGCTCGCGCCTCCGCATGACGGATAGGATGTGGCACAAAATGCGATGGACGAAGCCGCGCGAATGCGCTAGATCGTCGCTTACATACCCTCTGCACGTTTGGAATGAAACGCCGCCCAATTCCGGGGGGCGTTTTCATTTTCTGACCGTATGATCGCCGCGCGGCCGGTTTGTGTCAGCGATTTCGGGAGGCCAGACGATCTCGAACCGCTCGAACACGGTTTCGATCTCGTCATGCATCTGAAAGCCGAAAGCAATGGCTCGCGTTCCAAAGAACCGGCGATGGGCGTCCAGCCACCATTTGCGGGTGCGCTCGCCCTCGCCTTCATCCCAGGCAAACCGTTCGTCCACCGAATTTAGCGGTCCAATCCGGACTTCGGTCGTGCGCCAAATTGCGCGCGGCCGGTCGGCACCATCGAGCAAAACGACGTAGCCGCCAAGGACCGGCGGCGGCTCCCCATCCGGGCCAAATTGGCGAACCAGTCCCGCAGTCGCCCGTTTCTTCCCGGCCACCGTCAGTTCTGCCAGCTCGGTCGCCATCTCGGCACCGACACCGAACGCAACGACGTCGTAGTCGTCGTGCTGCAGACCGGCGGCATTGCGATAACAGCGCCAGAATTCGTCTGTGACTGCTGACCGCGTTCTGCCAGCCATGACGCTATGCCCTTGGCGCGTCCGCCAGTGCCCCCAGAATCCGCGCCCAGGAACGAATGCCCTTGTGAAAGCTCCTCAGGTCGTATTTTTCGTTCGGCGAATGGATGTTGTCGTCGTCGAGACCAAAACCGACCAGCACGGTGTCGAGACCGAGCGTGCGCTTGAAATCCGCGACGATCGGAATCGAGGCGCCTGAGCCGATCAGCAGCGCTTCCTTGCCCCACTCGTCGGTCAATGCACGCTTCGCCGCGGCCAGCGGCTTCATGTTCCAGTCGAGCGCAACCGCCGGCGCGTTGGAATGGTCGGTGAATTCGGCCTTGCAATCTCCGGGCAGCCGCGCGGTGACATAATCCCTAAACGCTTGCCGGATTTTGCCGGGCTGCTGCCCCTCCACCAGCCGAAACGAGATTTTGGCGGAGGCTTCCGCCGGGATCACCGTCTTGGAGCCTTCGCCGGTATAGCCGCCGATGATCCCGTTGATGTCGCAGGTCGGGCGCGACGAGACCTGCTCGATCAGCAGCCGGTCTTTTTCGCCCGCGGGGATCGAGAGGCCGATCGGTCTGAGGAACGACTCCGGTGAGAGATTGAGGTTTTTCCACTGCGCCAGAATGTCGGGCGGCAAATCCTTCACCCCGTCATAGAAGCCGGGGATCATGATGTGGCCGTTCTCATCGTGCAGGCTGCCGAGAATGCGCGTCAGCACCCGGATCGGATTTTGCGCAGCCCCGCCAAAGATGCCGGAATGCAGATCGCGGTTGGCGGCCTTGATCTTGACCTCGTCGTACACCAGCCCGCGCAGCGAGGTGGTGATCGCTGGCGTATTCGGGTCCCACATGCCGGTGTCGCAGACCAGTGCGAAGTCGGCCTTGAGGTCGTCCTTGTTCTTTTCAAGAAACGGAACGAAATTCTTCGATCCGATTTCCTCCTCGCCCTCGATCACCATGGTAATGTCGACCGGCAGCGAGCCGGTGACGGATTTCCAGGCCCGGCAGGCTTCGACGAAGGTCATCAACTGGCCTTTGTCGTCTTCCGCGCCGCGCGCGACGATGATTTTGCGGCCGTCGGCGTGGTCGGTAACGACCGGCTCGAATGGCGGACGATGCCAGAGATTGAGCGGATCGACCGGCTGTACATCGTAGTGACCATAGAACAGCACATGCGGCCGCCCATTACCCTTGCCGCCATCGGGTTTGGCAACGATGGCGGGATGGCCGGCCGTGGGGCGGATCTCCGTCGCGAGGCCAAGCGAGGCGATATCCTTGGCAAGATGATCGGCCGCCGCCTTGCAGTCTCCGGCAAAGGCCGGATCGGCCGAGATCGACTTGATCCGCAATAGCGCAAACAGCCGCTCGAGGCTGTTGTCGAAATCGGCATCGATGCGGTCGAGGACCGGTTGAACTTGCGGCGCACTGGACATTTTCATCTTCCCTTGTTCATCTTCCCTTGTTCATCCTGGCTTGGCTAGCGGGCTCTTTTCTGCATGTCAGGTTGTAACGCGCCAGCCGGCTCAGACAAGGAGCTAGCTGTAGCTTCCGGCGGCGGGTGCAGGATGTGCCAGACCAAGCCCCCGGCAATGATGGCGGTGGCCGCGAGGTTGTTGCCGAAGGCCTGAAGGTCATTTGGAAAAACCGGAAACGAAAGGCACATCAAAAGCCCCGCGGCCGCCAGCGTGATCCAGGTGCCGATTTGCAACGAGCGACGTTTATCATAGGCGGCGCGATGGATCAGGATGGTCATCGGAAAGAACAGCCACATGAAATAATACTGCCGCGCCAGCGGCGAGGCCACCGTCATCAGGCAGAACAGGATGCCAAGTTCTTCGGCCTCCGAGCGTGGTGTCGTCTTCGACCGGGCCGGCATCACCGCGACGTAGCCAAGTCCGATCGCCAGCGATATCGCGAGCACGATCCAGTTCGCGGTCTTGAAATCGAGATCGACGAGATTCATGTATCGCGGCGGCTTGGCCGGATTATCCTGGTTGTAGTTGACCGGGCGGGTCAGCCGGTGCGTCACTGCGATGATGGACTGGTTGACCCAGGACCAGTTCTGCTCGGCGCGCTGTCCAAAACCCTGCTCCGAGCTCGATCCGACCATTCCGGCAAACCAGGTCTTCAGTTCGCTGACGTTGTGCTGATAACCGCGCACGGGAGCCGGAACCACGAACAGAAGCACGCCGAGAAACACGACCATGCTCGCGGCCGATGCCCACTGGCGCCGCCAAACCAGATACGGAAACACGGCGACCGGGAAAACCTTGATCGCGGTCGCCAGCGCGAACATGCTCCCCGCCATCCATGGGCGCCGGTGCTGCAGCAGCCAGAAGCCATAGAGCATCATCGCCAGCAGAACGAGATTGGGTTGGCCGAGATCGAACATGTCGAAGACAAAGGTCACGGTGACAAAGCCCGGCAGCGCCGCCAGCCACGGGCCGGGGTTTCGCCCCGAACCCGTCATCGCGTTGGAGAATTGCGCCGTCATCCACCACGCCGCCGCATTGAGCGCCGACAAGCATATATAAAGGGGAATCTTGCCGAAATAGCTGGGTATCGCGAGCAGCACCGCGGGCAATGGCGGATAGATGAATTCGAAATAGGCGTTGGGATCGCTGGGGTAGAGATCCCTGCCGTGCAAAACCTGCTGCCCGGCCCAGAACCAGAGTGGATAGTCTTTTGTCTTTCCGTTGCCCCAGAGCTCCGGAACCAGAACGTCGGCGGTCAACGCGATACAGCAGATCAGAAACAGAATATCGAGCGGCGCTCGCAACGACGGATATCTCAGCACACGCTCGTTCCGGAAAATCAGAGGGAGACCGCAGTCTATCGGTGAAAAGACAATCTATCGTCGCAGCAGTCCGCCGAGCGCGCCGCGCACCAACGCGCGGCCGACCGAACCGCCGATCGAACCGCCGACCGATTTGCCGAGATCGGCAACCACCCCGCCGACCACCTTGTTGGTGACCGAGCGCGTGACGCTTCGTGCGATGATCTGGCCGGTCGACATCTTGCCGCGCGACACGTTGGTGCCGAAGATGGTCCCGACGATCGAGCCGATCTGCCCGAGAATTCCGCCGCCCGCAGATCCGTCCGCCGACGCCGCGGTGCCGGCGACACGCTTCTGCAGCACCTCATAGGCGGATTCGGAATCGATCGTGGTGTCGTACTTGCCCTTGACCGGGCTGTTGTCCATGATCGCCTTGCGTTCCCCAGGCGTGATCGGCCCGATCCGCGCCGTGGGCGGCCGGATCATGACACGTTCGACCATCGCCGGCGTGCCGTTGCCTTCCAGAAACGACACCAGCGCCTCGCCCTTGCCCAGTTCCACGATGACCTGCGCAGTGTCGAGTTTTGGATTGGGCCGGAACGTCTGCGCCGCCGCTGCGACCGCCTTCTGATCGCGCGGGGTGAAAGCCCGCAGCGCGTGCTGCACGCGGTTGCCCAGTTGGGCGAGCACCTTGTCCGGCACGTCGATCGGATTTTGCGTGACGAAATAAACCCCGACGCCCTTCGAACGGATCAGCCGCACCACCTGCTCGATCTTGTCCATCAGCGGCTTCGGCGCATCGTTGAACAACAGATGCGCTTCGTCGAAGAAGAACACCAGCTTGGGTTTTGGCGGATCGCCGGCCTCCGGCAATTCTTCGAACAGCTCCGAGAGCATCCACAGCAGGAATGTCGCATAGAGCCGGGGGCTCTGCATGAGCTTGTCCGCCACCAGGATATTGATCATGCCCCGGCCGTTGCGATCGGTCCGCATGAAATCCTTCAGCATCAGCGCCGGTTCGCCGAAAAACTTGGCGCCACCCTGATTTTCCAGCACCAGAAGCTGGCGCTGGATGGTTCCCACCGTCTGCTTCGAGACGTTTCCGTATTGCGTGGTCAATTCGGAGGCGTGTTCCGCGACGAACGACAGGATCGCGCGCAGATCCTTCATGTCCAGCAGCAGCAGGCCCTGCTCGTCGGCCACCCTGAACGCGATGTTCACCACGCCTTCCTGGACGTCGTTCAGATCCATCATGCGCGAGACCAGCAACGGGCCCATTTCGGAGACCGTGGCGCGCACCGGATGGCCCTGCTCACCGAACACGTCCCAAAAAACCGTCGAGAACTGGTCGGGCTGGAAATTCAGGCCCATCTCGCCGGCGCGCTTGATAATAAAATCCTTCGCCTCGCCCACTTCCGAGATGCCGGAGAGGTCTCCCTTGATGTCCGCCGCGAATACCGGAACACCGGCGCGTGCAAATCCCTCGGCCATCACCTGCAGCGAGACGGTTTTTCCGGTTCCGGTAGCGCCGGTGACGAGACCGTGGCGATTGGCAAGCGCGAGCGTCAGCCAGGCTGGTTGTTCACCCTTGCCAATGAAAATCTTCTCGTCGGTATCGGCCATCTTGTTGTCGATTGCAGCCATGGCATCGCCTCTTTGCGGCACATCGGGGTCTCACCGCGCCATAATACTGCATGTTGCAAGCCGATTGCATCAGGTCAACGCCATTTGGCGCGATTGGAAGCTCGGTTCGTCGATGCATGATCGACCGGTCTTATTCGATCAATCGACGAAAATCGCAACGAATGCGCTTGTCGCGACAATTTTCCTACGAGTTTCTCATTCTACTCTTGCATTGCTGCAACACTCGCCAAGTGATCGAACGTGAATCGCGGCTTCGATGCGCTCATCGCTTGTAATTGGTATTGCAGACGGTCAAGATATTTGCGGGCAAGGACCCGGTGAACAACCGGTTGAGGGCAATATGGACGAATTGATTGGACGGCTGGCCGTAAAGGCCGGCGTTGATAGTGTTGTGGCTGAAAAGACTGTCGGTATCATTTTGGGTTTTCTGCGCAACGAGGGGCCTTCCGACAAGGTTCAGGCTTTGATCGACATGATTCCTGGCGCGGAAGCTGCGATCGCGGCCTCGAGCAATGGCAGTGGTCTCGGCAGGCTGATGGGCGGTGGCCTGATGGCGCTTGGCACCAGGTTGATGGGACTTGGTTTGGGCATGGGCCAGATCCAGAACATCGCGCGCGAACTTTTCCGGTTCGGTCGCGACAAAATCGGGGCTGATCGGATGGGTGAAATCATTGCAGGAACACCGGGCCTCAGCCAGTTCGCGTAAGCGCACCGTTCGCCTGAAGCACCTTTTCGAATTGAGTATCATGACATATCCAATCTCCGAGATTGATGGCTTGACCGCCTTCGCCGCTTCGAAACTGAAGTCGCTCGGCATTCGCACCACGGCAGGGCTGCTTGAGGCCACCAGGACAGTGAAGGGGCGCAAAATCATCGCGGCAAAGACCGGCATCAGCGAGCAGCAACTGCTCGAATGGGCCAATTTCTCCGACTACATGCGGATTCCCGGCATGGGCAAGGCAAAGGTCGGACTGGTGCGCGCCGCGGGTGTCACCACGGTTCGCGAGCTTGCGCTTCGCAATCCGGCGCGGCTGGCGCAGAACATGAAAGAGGTGAACACCAAGCGCAAGCTGGTGCGGGTTTTGCCTTCGGAAAAGTCGGTCGAGCAACTGATCGCCAAGGCGCGCAAGCTGCAGCCCAAAATCACCTACTGATTGAGATCATTTACTGAACGAGATTGCTTGCCAAACAACATTACTTGCTGAACAAGATCACGCGTTGGTTTGGACCGATTGGAGGCGGCTGCCCTGGCACCTGCGGGCGCGCCCAACATCTTGACTCCCATGCGCGGACCGCGCAAAGCGACAGCATGATCGCGACCACGTCCAGATCCCTCCCGGCTGCGGCCCCGGCAGATCATCCGGTGTTGCAAGCCCTGTTGTCCCGGCCCTATCCGGTCGTCATGGGCGTTCTCAATGTCACCCCGGATTCATTTTCCGATGGCGGGGAGTTCGCAGCGCCCGAGCGCGCGCTGGAGCAGGCCCGGCGGATGATCGCCGAGGGCGCCGACATCATCGATATCGGTGCGGAATCCACCCGGCCCTACGGCGCAGAACCGATCTCGGCCGATGAGGAATTGAAGCGCTTGCAGCCCGTGCTGTCCGACATCGTTTCGCTCGGAGTTCCCGTATCCATCGACAGCATGAAATCAGCCGTCGTCGCTTACGCGCTTGATGCGGGTGCCACCATTGCCAACGACGTCTGGGGCCTGCAGCGCGACCCCGATATGGCCGGCCTGTTGGCGGCACGCCATGCGCCTGTAATCATCATGCATAACCGCGAAAGCGCTGATGCCAACATCGACATCATGAGGGATATCGCCGGCTTCTTTGCGCGCTCGCTCGACATCGCGGCGAAGGCCGGTATTTCACCCGGCAACATCGTGCTCGACCCCGGCATCGGTTTCGGCAAGACCCCCGCGCAGAGCATCACGGTGCTGGCCCGGCTTGATGAACTCGGCGTGTTCGGCCTGCCGCTGCTGGTCGGCGCATCGCGCAAGCGCTTCATCAGTTCGATCACGCCGTCGGAGCCGCATCAACGGCTTGGCGGTTCGATCGCAGCACATCTTGCGGCGGCAAGAGGCGGCGCGCGCATCATCCGGACCCATGACGTCTGGGAAACCGTACAGGCGCTGCGGGTGGCCGCTGCCATCGAGGACGGCCGGGACAGCAAATGACCGATATGATTTTCATCAACGGCGTCGTTATCCATGCCCGTCATGGTGTCATGGAACATGAGACCGAGGTCGGGCAGCGCTTCGTGATCGATCTCGAACTCTCCGCCGATCTGTCGGAGTCCTCGCGCACCGATCGCCTCGCCGATACCGTGTCCTATTCCAATGTGGTTGCCACCGCGACGGCGGCGTTCAAGAACGCCAATTATAAATTGCTGGAGCGCGCGGCCGGCGCCGTTGCCGACGCCATCCTGGCGGCGTTCCCGCGCATCACCGCGATCAAGGTCACCGTTCACAAGCCGCACGCCCCGATCGCGGCGATCTTCGAAGACGTCGGCGTGGTGCTGACGCGCACCCGGCAGGCATCGTCTCGTGGCTGACGTTCTGATCGCGCTGGGCGGCAATGTCGGTGATGTCCGCGCCACATTTCAAAAAGCGATCGCCAATATCTGCGGCATGACGCAAGGCGCACTGCTGGCGCGGTCGTCGGATTACGCGACGCCGCCCTGGGGCGACGAGCAGCAACCCCGCTTCATCAATGCCTGCATCGAAATCAAAACCAGCCTGGATCCCCATGCGCTCTTGTTTACGCTGCACCGGATCGAAAAGAAGTTCGGCCGCGATCGCGCCAGCGAAACCCGCTGGGGTCCGCGCACCCTCGACCTCGATCTGATCGCCTATGACGACGTTTCCATTCAAAAGCCGGAACTGACCTTGCCGCACCCCCGGCTGTTCGAACGCGCCTTCGTGCTGGTGCCGCTGGCGGAGATCGCACCCGACCGCCTCATTGCCGGACGCCGCGTCGCGGCGGCGCTGGCGCGGCTATCGAGCAAAGGTATTGAACGGTTACCGGACCTCGGCTGAGCCGAAAACCGTCGTATCACCCCAAAACAACCGTTTGGCTTGGCGGTCGGCCCGTGGCAATTTCCCGATAGCACCAAAATGGCCCGAACGAAGCGACCCGCCGAAATGACATCCGAGACTGACGAGCTGCGGCTGGCTGCGGATTTCGCACCCGCAAGCTATGACGACTGGCGCAGGCTGGTCGATGGCGTGCTGAAGGGTGCGCCGTTCGAGAAGCTCATCGGCAAGACCTATGACGGCCTGAGGATCGAACCGATCTATCGGCGCACGCCGGGCGCCGCGCCGGTTGCGGGACGCGCTCCGGCCGCGCCCTGGCAGGTCATGCAGCGGATTGATCATCCGGACTCAGCGATCGCCAATACGCAGGCGCTGCAGGATCTGGAGAACGGCGCCAGCGGGCTGACGCTGGTATTTGCCGGCGCCAATGGCGCGCACGGTTTTGGCCTCGAACCATCAGCGGAGGCAATCGAAGAAGTTCTCGACGGCGTCTTCATCGATGCTGGCATTTCGATCGAATTGCAGATCGGCCCGCAATCGCGCATGAGCGCTATTCACCTCGCCGAATACATCAAGCGCAAGGGCCTTACGCCTGCGGCCTGCAATATCCGTTTCGGGCTCGATCCGATCGGCGCCGCCGCGGTCTGGGGGGCCAGTCCTTATCCCTGGCCTGAAATCGTGCCCGCGGTCACCGGCGCGATCAAAGGCCTCGCCGCCATGGGGTTTGAGGGGCCGTTCGCCGCTGCCGACGGGCGGGTGATCCATGATGCCGGCGGATCGGAAGTGCAGGAGCTGGCGTTCGTGCTGGCCACCGGCGTCGCCTATTTGCGCGCGCTCGAGGGGGCCGGTGTGGCGCTGGAAGCTGCGCAAAACATGATCTACGCGCGGCTTGCCGCCGACGCCGACCAGTTCCTGACCATGGCAAAATTCCGCGCCTTGCGCTTGCTCTGGTCGCGCATCGAGGAGGCGTGCGGTCTTTCGCCAAAACCGTTGTTCATCGCGGCCGATACCGCATGGCGGATGCTGACCCGGCGCGATCCTTACGTGAACATGCTGCGCGCCACCATGGCGACGTTCTCCGCCGGCCTCGGCGGCGCCGACAGCATCAATGTGCTGCCGCATACCCTGGCGCTGGGATTGCCCGATCCGTTCGCGCGGCGAGTGGCGCGCAATACGCAACTGGTGCTGCTGGAGGAATCCAACCTCGCCAAGGTGTCCGATCCCGCGGCTGGCTCCGGCGGCATCGAAACGCTGACGCAACAGCTCTGCGAAGCAGCATGGTCGCTGTTTGGGGAAATCGAGCAGGCCGGCGGCGTGTTTGCTTGCCTCCAGCAAAACCTGATCCAGCGCAAGGTCGCGGCGACGCGGGCGCTGCGCGAGGCCAACCTCGCCAAGCGCAAGCAAGTGCTGACCGGCGCCACCGAATTTCCCAACCTGCAGGAGGCCGATGTCGCGGTGCTGGATGCGAAGCCGGTTGCGCTCGCGCCCTACGGCGAGGCAAAGTTCAAATTTGATGCGCTGCCGCCGATGCGGCTGGCGGCGCCGTTCGAGCAGTTGCGCGACCGGTCGGACCAAATCCTGAAAGACACCGGCGCGCGGCCAAAAGTCTTTCTCGCCAATCTCGGCACCGCCGCCGACTTCACCGCGCGGACGTCGTTCGCCAAGAACTGGTTCGAGACCGGCGGGATAGAGGCTGTCGATGGCGAGGGATTTACCGATCCGGCCGCTCTCGCCGAGGCGTTCAGGGCTTCCGGTGCGGAACTGGTCTGTCTCTGCTCATCCGACAAGATCTATGCCGGGCACGCGACTGCCGCCGCGAAGGCCCTGCAAACCGCTGGTGCAAAGCATATCTATCTGGCAGGCCACTCTGGGGAACAGGAAGCTGCCCTCCGGGGGGCGGGCGTTAACGATTTCATCTTCGCCGGCGGCGATGCGCTGGCGACGCTGCAGCAAGCGTATCGGCTGATGGAGCGAACATGACACCGACGACCAAACCCGTTCTGACCGGCGGCTGCCAATGCGGCGCGGTTCGCTTTGCGCTGTCGGCGCCGCCCGTGAAGATCAGCCTGTGCCATTGCCGGATGTGCCAGAAGGCATCCGGAGCGCCGTTTGCCTCCTTCGCTGACATCGAACGCAGCGATTTTGCCTGGACCCGCGGCAAGCCGGCCGCGTTCCGCTCCTCCTCGATTGCTGAGCGCGATTTCTGCAGGGAATGCGGCACACCCTTAAGCTTTCGCCGCATCGACGGCCCGCGGATCGAGATCATGACCGGCGCCTTCGACCGCCCTGACATGGTGGTGCCGACCCAGCAGTTCGGAACCGAATCCCGGCTAGGCTGGGTGGTCGGCATCGCCAACCTGCCGAGCCAGACCACGCTGCAGAACTACGGTCCGGAAAAGCTTGATAAGATCGTCAGCCACCAGCATCCGGACCATGATTGAGATCGCGACCGCCGGGGGGCGCGTATGCTATAATGGTAGCCAATGAGCCGCATACCGAACTTCGCGAATGTCGCCTTTGAAACGACCCCCCGCGCCGAACCCGCCGGCGGCGCCGAACCTTGGCTGACGCCCGAAGGCATCCCCGTAAAGCCCGGCTACGGCGAATCCGACCTCGAAGGCATCGATTTCCTCGAGACCTGGCCCGGCATCGCGCCGTACCTGCGCGGCCCCTACCCGACGATGTATGTCAACCAGCCCTGGACCATCAGGCAATATGCCGGATTTTCGACGGCGGAAGATTCCAACGCGTTCTATCGCCGCAACCTCGCCGCCGGGCAAAAGGGCCTTTCCGTCGCGTTCGACCTTGCGACCCACCGCGGCTACGATTCCGATCACCCGCGAGTCTCGGGTGACGTCGGCATGGCCGGCGTCGCGATCGATTCGATCTATGACATGCGCACGCTGTTCTCAGGCATTCCGCTCGACCAGATGAGCGTGTCGATGACCATGAACGGCGCGGTGCTGCCGATCCTGGCGCTGTTCGTCGCCGCTGCCGAGGAACAGGGCGTGCCGCCGGAAAAGCTATCGGGGACGATTCAGAATGACATTCTGAAAGAGTTCATGGTGCGCAACACCTACATCTATCCGCCGGCGCCCTCGATGCGGATTATCTCCGACATTTTTGCGTATACCTCGCAAAAAATGCCGAAATACAATTCCATCTCCATCTCCGGCTATCACATGCAGGAAGCCGGCGCGACCCAGGACCTCGAACTCGCCTATACGCTCGCCGACGGCGTCGAATATCTCCGCGCCGGGCTCAAAGCCGGCCTCGATGTCGACCGATTTGCACCGCGGCTGTCGTTCTTCTGGGCGATCGGCATGAACTTCTTCATGGAGGTCGCCAAGATGCGCGCGGCGCGGCTGCTGTGGGCCAAGCTGCTGACGCCGTTCGACCCAAAGGACCCGCGCTCGCTGTCGCTGCGCACCCATTGCCAGACCTCGGGCTGGTCGCTGACCGCGCAGGACGCCTACAACAACGTGATGCGCACCACCATCGAGGCAATGGCGGCGACGCAGGGCCATACGCAATCGCTGCACACCAATGCGCTCGACGAAGCCTTGGCGCTGCCGACCGATTTCTCCGCCCGGATCGCGCGCAACACGCAATTGTTCCTGCAGCAGGAAAGCGGCACCGTCAGCATCATCGATCCCTGGGGCGGCTCCTATTACGTCGAGCGGCTCACCCGCGATCTCGCGGCGAAAGCCTGGGGCCATATCCAGGAAGTTGAATCGCTCGGCGGCATGGCCAAGGCGATCGAGGCCGGCGTGCCGAAATTGCGGATCGAGGAAGCTTCCGCCAAGACCCAGGCACGGATCGACGCCGGCAAGCAGGCGGTGATCGGCGTCAACAAGTACAAGCCGTCAAACGAAGCGCCGATCGACGTGCTCAAGGTGGAAAACTCCACCGTGCGCCGGCTGCAGATCGACAAGCTGTCGCGGCTCAGGAAAGAGCGCAACCAGAAAGACGTCGACGATGCGCTGGCGGCGCTGACGCGCAGCGCCGGCGAAGGCAATGGCAACCTGTTGGCGCTGGCGATTGATGCCGCCCGTGCCAAGGCCACTGTCGGCGAGATTTCCGATGCGATGGAAAAAGTGTTCGGACGGCACCGCGCCGAAATCAAATCCATCACCGGCGTCTACAAACGAGAGGCGTCCAACATGTCCAACCGGGTCGAAAAAGTGCAGGCGCTGATCGACGCCTTCGAGGATGCCGAAGGCCGACGGCCGCGCATCCTTGTGGCCAAGATCGGTCAGGACGGCCACGACCGCGGCCAGAAGGTGATCGCGTCCGCCTTTGCCGATGTCGGCTTCGACGTCGATATCGGGCCGCTGTTCGCCACCGCCGAGGAAGCGGCGCGGCAGGCGGTCGAGAACGACGTGCATATTCTCGGCGTATCATCGCTGGCGGCAGCGCATCTCACCGCGGTGCCGGAACTGAAGGCCGCACTGAAGAAACAGGGCCGCGACGACATCATGATCATCATCGGCGGGGTGGTGCCGCCGCAGGATTACGACGCGCTCCACCAGGCCGGCGCCGAGGCGATCTTTCCGCCGGGTACCGTGATTGCCGACGCCGCCGAAGAGCTGATCCACAAGCTCAATGCGCGGCTCGGGCATAGTGAGGCGGCGGAGTAGTTAGCGCGCGTTACGTGCCAGTGCTTTTTTGAGTGAATTAGTCCACTCTGGAATCCAGGACTCGAACAATGCGCGCCAGCTATCGGCGTCTTGTGGAAAAGCTTCCAGTTTGACGGACCATTCGATAAACGTGCGCTGGGCCTCGACGATATCAAGCAAATGCATCGTTCCCTCGTAGCTGGCCGGTGAAGGCGGCGAGGACACCCGGCCTTCCGGAAACGGCAGCGGTTCAATTCCGGCATAAGTCAGGAAATGCTGCTCGTCAGAGTGATCGACAAGCCGTTGCCGCGTCCAATTGCCACGGTAACAAAACCGCCGCACGGCCCCGACTTCGTCGCCGCGCTTGTCATCCTCAATAACGCTCGCGGTAACGCCGTCGATGTAAGCGGATAATTGTTGAAATCACGGATCAGCGACCACACGGTTTCCAGGGGATGATCGAGCACAGCGCTGTAATAGGCTTTGGTCATTTCTGGCTCCGACGGTGCTTCGCCCCAGTCGTGCAGGGCGGATGAATTAATATTGATGCCGTCACTGCATCAAACCCACCCGATTCCCGAATCTGGCAATGATAGGGGATGCGAGGGTCCCGGCCCCTCGCCTGCGCCGCGCCGCCGTTGTAAACCAGGACATGAAGCCGCCGAACAATAGCCCCGTCGATATCCAGGCATTGGCCAAACAGCTACGCGCCGAAAGCCGCGCGGCGTTGGCGCGCGCGATCACGCTGATCGAAAGCCGGCGAAGCGATCATCAGGCCGCGGCGCGCGATCTGGTGCAGGCGTTGCTGCCCGACACCGGCAAAGCGGTCCGGGTCGGCATTACCGGCTCGCCCGGTGTCGGCAAATCCACCACCATCGATGTGCTCGGCATGTTCCTGATCGAGCGCGGCCACAAGGTCGCCGTGCTGGCGGTGGACCCCTCCTCCGCCCGTACCGGCGGCTCGATCCTTGGCGACAAGACACGGATGGCGCGGCTCGCCGCCTCCGATCATGCCTACATCCGGCCCTCGCCGGCCTCCGGCACGCCCGGCGGGGTCGCGGCGAAAACCCGCGAGGCGATGCTGTTGTGCGAGGCCGCCGGATTCGACGTGGTGCTGGTGGAAACCGTCGGCATCGGGCAATCCGAGACAGCCGTGTGCGACATGACCGATTTTTTCCTGGCGCTGATGCTGCCGGGCGCCGGCGACGAACTCCAAGGCATCAAGAAAGGCCTCGTTGAGCTCGCCGACATGATCGCGGTCAACAAGGCCGACGGCGACAATCTCAAGCGCGCCAATCTCGCCGCGGCTGAATACCGCGGCGCGCTGCATATCCTGAGCCGCCGCTCGGAGCACTGGCACCCGCCGGTGCTGACCTATTCGGCATTGACCGGCAGCGGCATCGACGAGCTCTGGCAGAATATCCTTGATCACCGCACCGCGATGAACGCCTCGGGCGAATTCGCGGGCCGACGCCGGCAACAGCAGGTGAAGTGGATGTGGTCGATGCTGGAGCAGCGGATGCTGGCGCGGCTGCGCGCCGATCCTTCCCTGCGCGCCAAGGTGAAGAAGGTCGAAGCCGAAGTGACCGACGGCCGCATCACCCCGGCGTTGGCCGCGGAACAGATCGCGGCGATGCTGCGGTGACGGCCAATGAGCTATGCCTTCACATGCGGCTGTCATCATCCGGGCATGACAATGGGAGATGTGGATAAATTGACCGACAAACTGCGTATCCTCATCACGGGCTTCGGCCCATTCCCCGGCGCGCCGTTTAATCCGACGCAGCCGCTGGTGGCGCGGCTGTTGCGCCTGCGCCGTCCCGCCTTCGGCGATGTCGAACTATCCGGCCATATCTTTCCGGTGACCTACAAGGCGGTCGATCGCGAATTGCCTGAGCTGCTGGCGACGCTCCGACCGCAGGCGCTTTTGATGTTCGGCCTCGCCGACCGCACCGCGCATCTCCGGATCGAGACCCGCGCCCGCAACGCCGTCACCACGTTGTGGGCCGACGCCGACCGCGCGCGGGCGCGCAAGGGATCGATCTCGGGCAGCGCCGACGCCCTGATGTTCGGGTCCCACACCGCCAGGTTGCTGCGGGCGGCTGATAGCACCGGCATCGATGCGCGGGCCTCGCGCGATGCCGGAAGCTATCTCTGCAACTATCTGAGCTGGCGGGCGATTGAGGCAACCTGTGGGGACCCCGGTCCCCGCCTCGCCGCCTTCGTTCACACACCGCGGCTGCCGCGCGACGGAACATCGCGGCGCAAGGATGCGGCGCACCGTATCACGCTGGAACAACTGGTCGATGCCGGCGAGGCCATGCTGCTGGAGCTGGTGCGGCTGGCGCGGCAATCGCTGCTTCGTCGCAACCATTAACCCTACCCCCGACAATCGCCCGCTATGCCCTCGCCTTTGCCGCGCTGCGCCGTATTTTTGCGTTACTGCAATGCGGCGGACGCGCCTCCCGCGTATCCGCAGGAAGACGCGATCATGGACGTCAATCGCCGCCATCTCATCGGGGCTTCAGCGGCTGGCGTTGCCGGCGCGCTGGCGATGTCACCTGACGCGGTGCGGGCGGCGCCGCCGGCCTCCGCGCTCGGACGCGACGCCACGCATTACGGCGTCCGGCCCGGCAGTCCCGACGATCAGACCAACGTCTTGCAGCGCGCGATCGACGATGCCGCGCGCGCGCAAGTGCCGCTGGCGCTGCCGCCGGGCGTCTATCGCACCGGGATGCTTCGCCTGCAGAACGGCACCCAACTGATCGGGATTCGCGGCGCGACCAGGCTTGTGTTTACGGGCGGCGCGTCGATGCTTGAGGGCGAAGGCGCCAGCCATATCGGCCTCACCAACATCACGCTCGATGGCGGCAGCATCCCGCTTCCGGCGCGGCGCGGCCTGGTGCATTGCCTGGGCGGCCGCGACATCCGTATTGCCGATTGCGAGATCACGGGCAGCGGCGGCAACGCGGTCTGGTTCGAGAACGTCTCCGGCGACGTCAGCGGCAACATCATCACCAATACGGCCACGACCGCGATCGTGTCGTTCGACGCGCAGGGCCTGCTGGTGTCGCGCAACACCATCCAGAACACCAACGACAACGGCATCGAGATCCTGCGCACGACAATCGGCGACGACGGCACGCTGGTCGCAGACAACCGCATCGAGGACATCAAGGCTGGCCCCGGCGGCTCCGGACAATACGGCAACGCCATCAACGCGTTTCGCGCCGGCAACGTCATCGTGCGCGGCAATCGCATCCGCAACTGCGACTATTCCGCGGTACGCGGCAATTCCGCGTCCAACATCCAGATCACGGGCAACAGCATCACGGACGTCCGCGAGGTGGCGCTGTATTCCGAATTTTCGTTCGAGGGCGCCGTCATCGCCAACAACACCGTGGACGGCGCCGCATTGGGCGTCTCGATCTGCAATTTCAACGAGGGCGGACGCATCGCCGTCGTGCAAGGCAACATCATCCGCAACCTGTTGCCGAAGCGGCCGATCGGCACCGCGCCGGACGACGACGCCGGCATCGGCATCTATGTCGAGGCCGATACCTCCGTGACCGGCAACGTGATCGAGAACGCGCCGTCGTTCGGGATCATCGCCGGCTGGGGCAAATATCTGCGCGACGTCGTGATCTCGGGCAATGTCATCCGCAATAGCTTCGTCGGCGTCGGCGTCTCGGTAACGCCGGGCGCCGGCACGGTACTGGTCAACAACAACATGATCTCGGAAACGCCGCGCGGCGCCGTGGTCGGGCTCGATCACGCCCGCGCCATTACGCCGGATCTGTCCGCCGAGGGCGCGCAACACTTTGCACAAGTGGTGATTGGAACGAATGCGGTGAGAAGGTAAGATATTGACAGCAGGCCGAGGTGCGTCATCCTGAGGTG
>WNFW01000220.1_pt1 | contig 35068 bp, 30 predicted proteins | sample 5400131 | NCBI WGS metagenome assembly WNFW01 (sample SAMN13153362, study PRJNA577476) | soil metagenome | isolation source: 20 cm soil or saprolite under grassland replicate 1 | place: USA:California | collected 2016-06-15 | reverse complement strand
GCGACATCGCCGATGCAGCATTGCATGCATGACAACTTCGTCCGCCTCCACAACGACGCACCGGGTCACCCCGGCGATGGAGGCTGGCGCGGCCGATCACGTCTGGGGGTTTGAACAAATCACAAGGCTGGGGTAGGCCCAACAATGAGGCGGATGCTGATCGTCGGGGTGATTCTCCTCGTCGTCATTGCCGTCCACACTGCGTTCGTCGCCTCGTGCACGGATCGAATCCGTTCAAGCGCTCGATGCCTGCCATCCGATGCGATCTGGCCAGATGTTCTGCTTGTGGTCGCGTCCTTGATTTACATAGCTCGGGCCCTCAGACGGGCTTGAACTGAGCCACTACCGGGTGCCGGGCCGGTCGCCGGCGGTCAGAAGTAGCCGCGATTCGCGTGCCGCCTTCCCGGCGCGATCTGTTCCGGGGAGGCTCGGAGGGGGCCGCCCAGGCTTCCTTCGACGCCTCTCATCGTCCCGCGTAGATCCGCCGGTACTCGTCCCAGGCGAGCATGACGCGCCTCACGTAGTGGCGCGTCTCGTCGTAGGGGATCAGCTCCACCCACGCCTCGACGTCGTCCGTGCGCCGGGCGCTCCACCACTGGCGCACGCGCTTCGGCCCCGCGTTGTAGGCGGCGAGCGCCACGCGCGGGTCGCGGAACTCGCGCAGGAGGGCCGCGAGGAAGCGCGTGCCCAGCCGGAGATTCTGCACGGGGTCGTCCAGATGCTCCTCGCGCGCGCCCTTCCCCGGCAGCATCGGCAGCCCTGTCTCCGGCATCAGCTGCATGAGCCCGCGGGCACCCGCGCGTGAGAGGGCGCGCGGATAGTAGCTCGACTCCTCCCGCACGACGGCGGCAATGAGGTAGGGATCCAGCCCCGACCGCGCGGCGGCCTCCATCACCTCCGAGCGCCAGCCGAACGGGTAAAACGTCTCCCAGAACGCCTGTGGCAGCGCGGGATCCCCGGTGACCGCAAGGGGGATGAGGGAGCGGCGGAAGATCCGGAGCGCCAGGTGGTAGCGCTCCTCCCTCACGTAGGCGCTCGAAACCGCGTAGAGGCGCACGGGGTCGCTCGACGCGCGCTCGGCGACGTCCTCCAGCTCGGCGACCGCCTCCTCGACGAGGCCGATGCGCCGGAGCAGCTCGAACCGTGCCCAGCCCGGATCGGCCGCGAGGGCCCGGGACGGCTCGACCGGCAGCGCCACCGGCGCCTTGGCGCCGGTCGGCGTCCGCCCGGGCAGCCGGGTGGCGGCGAGCACGCCGTAGTAGGTGCGCGGCGTCTCGGCGAGCACCCGGGTGAAGAACCGCTCGGCGCCCTCGGCGTCGCCCTGCTGGGCCCTTGCGCGCGCCGCCCAGTAGAGCGCGAGGACCCGGTACCCGCGGTCCACGCCGGGCTCGGTGAGGCGCGTCCAGTTCTCCGCCGCGCCGCGTGCGTCGCCCGCGAGCCAGGCGAGCCAGCCCAGATGCCAGAGCGAGGCGGCGGCGACCTCGCGCGACGGGTAACGCGTGACCACGAGGCGGTAGGCGGTCGCCGCCTCCGCGCGACGGTCGATATCGTCGAGAATCCGCGCGCGCTGGTAGAGCGCCTCGGAGGCCTCCGTCTCGCCGCCGGTCGCGGCCGCTCCATCGAGCGCGACGAGCGCCTTCTGGTTCTGGCCGGCGCGCACCAGCAGCTTGCCGCGCTCGAGCTCGAGCGCCGGCCGCTCGGTCGCCGGCGCGGTCGTGATGGCGAGCTGGAGGGCGCGCGCGGCGACCTCGGACCGGCCGACCTTCTTGGCGCTGTCGACGACGACGCGGAGCGCCCGCAGGACGATCTTGGGCTCGCGCGCCTCGGCGACGATCCGCTCTGCCTCCTCGCTGGAGGTTGCGGACACGCCGCCGCGCAGCAGCCGCTCGGCGCGATCGATCCGCTCCTCGATCGTCAGGGGGGCCACGCGCACGCCCGCCGCCTCGAGCGCCGCGAGCCGGTCCGCACCACCCTCGGCGTAGTCGCTCGCCGGTACCAGGACCCGGAGCTCGCGGTAGGTCCGCGCCGCGAGCTCGCGCTGGCCCAGCGCCTCGGCCGACATCCCGAGAAGGTAGAGCGCCTCGGGCACCTCGGGCGCGTCGGGATACCGGTCGAGGAGCCGTCCGAGCAGTGCCTGGGCCTGCGCGTCGTCGCCGGCGCGCAGCGCGAAGGTCGTGGCGAGCAGCAGCGCGCGCGGTGCCAGGCGGCTCTCGCGGAAGCGCTCGGCGACGCCGACGGCCGTCGCGCGTGCTCCATCGAGATCGCCGGCCTGCGCCAGGGCCTGGGCGAGGAGGAAGCGGACGTGGTCGCCGATCGGACCCTCCCGCGCCCCCTCGTTCCCGAACTCGCGGAGGAGCGCCTCCGGCTCACCCCCCTGGTAGGCGAGGACGGCGCGCGCCCACGCGCGCTCGGTCTCGGGCGTGACCGGCGGATGGGTCCGCAGCGGCCCGGCGACGGTCGCGCTGGGCGCCACGAGCAGCGCGCCGAGGACGACCAAGCGCAGCGCGTCCATCCCGCGCGTCGCTCGCCACGTGAAGAAGATCCGCTGGAGCGCGGTCAGGTTCGACAGGACCGCGAGGACCCAGAGGGCGGGCTCGAGGAGGTGGAAGAGCGCGCCCACGATGAGGCAGATCATCCGCTCCGGGCGCTCCATCATCCCCACGGTGCACTCGACGTCGATCGACTCGGCCCGCGCCTTCGTGTAGCTCACCATCATCGACCCGATCAGGCCCGCCATCGCGACGATCGCCCCGCGCGGGTGCGGCGTCCGGGCGAAGAACACGACGATGCCGAGGAGCACGATGAGGTCCGAGTAGCGGTCAATGACCGAGTCGAGAAAGGCGCCGAACGGCGTCACCTGGCCCGAGACGCGGGCGAGCGCACCGTCGAAGAAATCGCAGAGTCCGGCCGCGATCAGGAGGACCCCCGCCGCGCGCGTGCGGCCGGTGGAAAATGCGCTCGCCGCCAGGAAGCTCACACCGAGGCCGATGACCGTCAGGTGGTTGGGGCGCAGGCGCAGGCGGAACAGGGCACGGCCCACTGGATTGGTCCACGCGCGGACGCGCTCGCGGTAGCGCCCCAGCATCGTCAGATAGGCTGCGCGAGCGCCTGCTCGAGCCCCGCGCGGACACGCTCGAGGGCCTCCGCGTCCTCGATCATCCGCCCCTCGCGATCCTGCACGTAGAAGGTGTCGAAGGCCTGGTCGATCTCCGTCGCGATTCGCGCGCTCACGATGTCGAGTCCGAGCCCCGCGAACGTGCGCGTGATGAGGTAGAGCAGGCCGAGCCGGTCCGGGCACTTCACCTCGATCACCGTCGCGGTATCCGAGAGCTGGTTGTCGAGGGCGATCCGGGGTGGGCCACCGGGGCCCGTCGCCTCGCGCCCGCCGGCGCGGCGCCGGTCGAGGAGCGCCTGGACGCTCTGCTCGCCGGTGATCACCGCGCGGAGCGCATCGAGCGTGCGCGCCCAGAGCGCGGACGAGCCGACCAGGTCGCCGGCCGGGTCGTTGACCTGGAACGTGTCGATCGCGATCCCGTCGGCGCGCGTGTGGATCTGCGCCGAGATGATGTTGACGCCGCACGCCGCGAGCGAGCCCGCGATCAGCGAGAAGAGGCCGGGCAGATCCCGCGTGACGACGACCAGGTCGGAGGAGCCGAGGTCGGGATGGTGGAAGAGCTTGGTCACGACCGGCGCCTCGCCGAGCTCGCCCAGCATCCGCAGGTGGTCGGCCATCCGCTGCACGCTCGCCGATTCGAGGTAGCGGTCGGCCATCATCGCCAGGTGCGCCTTGACGGCCCGCAGGTCCACCTCGCCCTTGGCCGCGGCGTGCAGCCGATCGGCGAGCTCTTTCCGGCTCGGCTTCGCCACGCGGCCGCCGGTCAGGCGGGAAAGGGTCCGCGTGTAGAGCTCGTGGAGGATGCGCGCCTGCCAGGGCGTGAGGACGCCGGGGCCGACGGCGCGCATGTCCGCGTAGGTGAGGAGGTAGAGCATGCGCAGTCGCTGCGGCTCGCCGACGACGGCGGCGAAGTCGGTGACCGTCTTCGGGTCGTCGATGTCGCGCCGCTGGGCGACGTGCGACATCGTGAGGTGGTGCGCCACGAGAAATTCGACCGCCTCGCCGTCGGCCGCCGGGAGTCCCAGGCGCGCCGTCAGCTCGCGGACGAGCGGGATCCCCTTCGCCACGTGGCCGTGCCCCCTCGCCTTGCCGATGTCGTGGAGCAGCATGCCGAGCATCAGAAGCTCGGGCTTCTCGACCTCGCTGAGGACGCGCGCGGCGCCCTCCGACTCCGCGGACTGACCGGGCGCCAGCGCCTCGAGGTGCTCGACGGCGAGCAGCGAGTGCTGGTCCGCGGAGAACTTATGGTAGATATCGTACTGCACCAGGCACGTGAGCGCGCCGAACTCCGGCAGATAGCGGCCGAGGAGCTCCAGCTCGTGCATCTCGGCAAACGTCTGAGCCGCGCGTCCCCAGTTCCGGCAGATGTCGAGGAAGAGCTCGCGCACCGCGTCCGACCGCCGGAACGCGTCGTCGACCAGGTGAAGCGAGTCCTCGACGGCACGCTCGAGGTCGAGCGACAGCTCGCAACCCAATCGGTGCAGGTGCCAGAAGACCTTCATGAGCCGCGCGGGGTCCCCGCGAAGGTGCGAGGGGTCACGGTCGGTGAGGTGGAGCCGTCCGTCGAAGAACACGAGCCCGTCCGCGAGCGCCTGCTGGCGCTGGCGCCGCTCGGCGGAGCCGCGACGCGAGAGGGTCTCCTGGCAGCGGGCGATCAACCGCTTCGACACCCGGTGGATGACCCGCGCGTGCAGGTAGTAGTCGTGCATGAACCGCTCGACGCCGAGCGAGGCCTCGTCGTTCGCGTAGCCGAGGTTCTTGGCGATCCGCGGCTGGAGGTCGCGCGTGAGGATGTCGTTCTTGTGGCCCGAGAAGAAGTGGAGCTCGTTGCGCACGCGCCAGAGGAACGTCAGCGCGCCATCCGTCGCCGCCTGCTCGCGCGGCGTGATGAGCCCCTTGTCGGCGAGCTCGCGGAGCGTGCGGGCGCCGAACTTCGCGGCGCCGAGCCACATGGCCGTGTGCATGTCGCGCAGGCCGCCCGCCGACTCCTTGACGTTCGGCTCGCCGATGTACGGTGACGCGCCGTGCTTGCGGTACCGCTGGTCGCGTTCGGCCAGCGTCGTCTCGAGGAACTGACCGAAGTCACGGCGGAAGACGTTCTCGCGCAGCACGCGCTGGAAGCGCGCGAACAGACGCCGGTCGCCCGCGAGGAAGCGCGCCTCCTGCATGGACGTGCGGCTCGGAAAGTCCGTGCGCGCCATCGCGACGCAGTCGTCGAGCGAGCGGAGGCTGTGGCCGACGTGGAGCCCGAGGTCCCAGAGCGAGTAGAGCAGCTCCTGCATCATCCGCTGCACGTACGGCGACATTGTGCGGTCGTAGACGACCATGAGGTCGATGTCCGAGAGCGGGTGGAGCTCGCCGCGGCCGTAGCCGCCGAGCGCCACGACGACGAGCGGCGTCGCCGGGAGCCCGCCGGCCACCGCGTCGGCGGCGATCAGGCGTGTGAGCGAGAGGATCACGTCGTCCATCAGCCGGGCGTGGGTGCGGACGGACTCCTGGCCCGACGCGCCCTCGGCGTGCCTCACCTTCAGCGAGTCGTATCCCTCGGCGAGAGCCTGACGGAAAAACTCAAGGCGGAGGCGCCGCCGCTCGGGCGCGCGCGCGGCTCTGGCCTCGGCACGCCTGGCCCGGCGATACAGCTCGACGGACATGACGGCCAGAGCGTAGCAACCCCGAATGAAGACTGTCAAATGCGACGCAGACTTACTAGAATGGGCCGGTGAGAAAAGTCTGGCGCGCCGTCCTCGATGCCGTCACCCCGTACGAGGCCGGGAAGCCCCTGGCCGACCTCGCGGCCGAGCTCGGCCTCCCCGACCTCGTGCGCCTGTCGGCCAACGAGAATCCGCTCGGGCCCTCACCCCGCGTCGTCGCCGCGATCGCCCGCGAGGCGACGCGCGTGCACCTGTATCCCGACGGCAGCGCCCGAGCGCTCCGCGAGGCGCTCGGCCGCCGCCTCGGCGTCGGGCCCGAGCAGCTCATCGCCGGCAACGGCGCCGACGAGCTGCTCGGCCTCCTGGCGCTCGCGGCGTTCGAGCGGGGCGACGAGGTGGTCGTGCCCCAGCCGTCGTTCGAGCCGTACGCGACCTCGGTCACGCTCGCGGCCGCGCGCGTCGTCGCGAGCCCGCTCGCCGGGTACGAGACCGACCTCGACGACGTGCGGCGGAAGGTCACCGACCGGACGAAGGCGGTCATCCTCTGCTCGCCCCACAACCCGGCGGGAACGATCATCCGGCGTCCACCGCTCGTCAAGTTCATCGAGTCGCTCGGCGCCGATCCGCCGCTCGTCGTGCTCGACGAGGCGTACTGCGACTTCGCGGACGACCCCGAGTACCCCGACGGCGTCGCGCTGCTGCGTCGCCACCCACGCCTGATCATCTTGAGAACGTTCTCGAAGATCGCGGCGCTCGCGGGCCTCCGCGTGGGCTACGCGGTAGCGACCACGGACACGTGCGACCGTCTCAACCGCGTGCGCGCGCCTTACAACGTCAACCGGCTCGGCCAGGTCGCGGCGCTCGCCGCGCTCGAGGATCCCGAGCACCGGGACAAGACCCGGCGGCTCGTCCTCGAAGAGCGCGCGTTCCTCTCGGAGGGGCTGCGAAAGCGTGGCTACACGTTCCCGCCGTCGCAGGCGAACTTCCTGCTCGTGAAGGTCCCCGACGCGGTGGCGCTCAGGGACAAGCTCCTGCGGGCGGGCCTGCTCGTGCGAGACGGCGCCGACGTGGGCTTCCCCGGCCATCTCCGGATCTCGGTCGGCCTCCGCGAGACGAACGAGAAGCTGCTCGGCGTGCTGTAGTGGGGAGTGCGACCGCGACGGCGGCGTCCTCCGGGTCATCGCATATGCGAGCCCGGTGCAAGAGGGCGGCGGGGTGAGGGAGTCCCGCGCGGCCGCGCGCGCAGAGCGACGTTACGGGCGCCGGCGGCGCGCGGCCGCGAGCTCGCGTTCGAGCGCCTCGAGGCGCTTGATCAACGCGTCGCGCTCGGCGGAGAGCGCCGCGAGCTGGCGCTCGCGCAGCGCCTGCTGCTGGAGCCGGGTCTGGAGCTCCGCCTCGCGCACGTAGAGCTCCCGCAGTTCGCGCTCGAGGCCCAGGACCCGCTGCTTCGTCGGCAGGTAGCCGACGAACAGCACGTAGAGAAGGAGGGCGGCGAACAGCAGACTCGCCGCGACGAGCATCCAGGACACCCGTGTGCCCGGCCGATCGGCCACGGGCTCGGATTCTAACAAGTTTTGCTATCATCCGAGTCGTGGAGCTCCGGCAGTTCTTCGGTCGAGCGATCGGCGCGAGCCTCCGCGACCTGGCCCTGGGCGACGATCCGGCCTCGGCGTACCTCGCCGACCTCCTGACGCGCTTCGCGCGCACCGAGAACCTCTACCCGCGCGCCCTCGCGACGCCGCGCCTCGAGATCGTCGTGGACATGCTCCTCGAGACGCAGGCCGTCTGGGAGGACGCCGCCTCCTTTCAGCCCGAGCGTGAGGTGGTCGTGCGGCGTCACATCGGCGACTTTACGCTCTTCATGACCGGGATCTTCCCCGAGCGCGTCGAGCAAACCGCCTCCACGCGCTACTACATCGACCAGGGCAAGCGCGCGTATCACTTCGTCTCCGAGCACGACCGGGCGAGCTCGCGTACCGGCGGCGCCGGCGCGCCGCTCTACCGCCGCCTGGCCGACCGGTTCGAGCGGTACGTGGACGTGCTCGCGTACGCGCGAAAGGTCCACTTCCGCGACCATCCGCAGCACCCGTTCTTCGGGTGGAGCTTCGGATGACCGCTCCGGCCCTCGACCTCGAGCACCTCCGCGGCCTGTCCGAGGGCACCCTGGACGACGCGCTCCGCTCGTTCGCCGATGCTCACGGTGCCCAGGCCCTGCCCGCCCTCTCGGTGCTCGCGGGCGGATCCGAGCGCGCGCTGCGCCGGGCCGCGAAGCGGGCGCTCTACCGGCTCGCGCAGCGTGGCGTGACGCCGCCGCCTCGGCCGTCGCCACGCCCGGTCGTCGAGCGCGCCCCCGAGCGCGCCGCGCGCGCGTGGGTCTCGGGCGTCGACGGCAGCGGCTCGCGCGCCCTCTGGATCCTCTTCGAGGGCGCCTTCGGCGGGACCACGCTCTGCTCGCTGATCGTCAACGACACGGCCGGCGTCCTCGAGGTCGCGGGCGGCGAGATCACCAAGCGGCGGCTCGAGGCCGAGCTGGCCGCACTCCGTTCGGCCCAGAAGCTTCCGTGGGTCGAGTGCGATCCCGCGCGCGCGCTCGGCCTCGTCGCCGAGGCGCTCGCCCTTCATCGCGCGCAGGGGACCACGCCGCCCGCCGCCTTCGAGCGGTGGCGGCGGCGCTTCGAAGGCGCCCCCGTGCCCGCGCTGCCGGCCCTCCCGGCCGCCGAGCCCGCGTTGGTCGAGCGCTCGGCCGCCCTCGCCGAGCTCCCCGAGATGGCCGGTTGGTTCCTCGATCCAGAGGCCGTGCAGGCCGACGCGGTCGAGCTCCTCGCCGCGCGCGAGAGCCGCCTCGTCGTGTCCGACACGATCAAGGCCGAGCGTCGCGAGACGATCGTCGGCGGTGTCATCGCGCGCGAGTTCACGTCGGAGGCGCGCAGTCGCTGGGCGCGGCGGCTCGTCGAGATGGCGCTCGTCTTCGACGCGACCGAGCGCCCCGAGCTTGGCGGACTTGCCCGCGCCGCCGCGGCCCACCTCGCCGATCGCGACACCGACCCGCGCCGCCACCCGTTCGCGCGCGCCCTCGCCGAGCGGGCGCTCGACCTGGCGGCGGAAGTCGTGGCGGGCCGGCTCAAAGCCGCGGACGTCAGCCGCAAAGTTCGTTCGGTGGAGTGAGAAGCGACGTGCCGATCGGAGCCGGGGCGCGCCTCGTCTCGGGCCACCCACCGAAAGTGCCGGCCCCGCGGCTCTCGATAGAATGATCACCGACGTTCCCGGCATCCGGGTCGGTCACGCGACGGACCCGGTCGGCCTCACCGGCGTCACCGTCCTGCTGTGCGACCGCCCGGCGACGTGCGGCGTGGAGCTGCGCGGCGGCGCCAACGACGTCGCCGGCCTCGACTACCTCGACCCCCGTCACCTCGTCACGACGGTCGACGGCGCGGTCCTGGGCGGCGGCAGCCGGTTCGGTGAGGAGGCGATCTACGGCGTCATGCGCTGGCTCGAGGAGCGCGGCGTCGGCTTCGCCGCAGGCCCGACCGTCGTCCCGCACGTGCCGGGCGCGTTTCTGTTCGACCTGAGCGTCGGCGACGGCCGCGCACGACCCACGCGCGAGATGGGGTACGAGGCCGCCGCGCGCGCCGTCGCGAGCCCCATGGCCGAGGGCAGTGTGGGTGCCGGCGCCGGGGCGAGCGTCGGCAAGATCCACGGGATCGCCCGCGCGATGCGCGGCGGCGTCGGCAGCGCGAGCGTGCGCCTCGGCGAGGTCGTCGTCGGCGCGCTCGTGGTGGTCAACGCCGTCGGCGATGTGCGCGATCCCGACACCGGCGCCCTCGTCGCTGGCACCCGCGACGCCGCCGAGGGCCGGCGCCTCGTGGACTCAGCCCGCGAGCTCCTCGCCGGCGCCGCGCTCGGCGGCTTCGCCGCGCCGGAGCACACGACGATCGGCGTCGTCGCGACCAACGCGCGGCTCGACCGTGTCCAAGCCGCCACGCTGGCCTCGCTCGGGATGCTCGGCTTCGCCAAGGCGCTCTCTCCGCCCCACACGGCCTTCGACGGCGACACGCTCTTCGCGCTCTCCGTCGGCAACCTCCCCGCCGAGCCGAGCCGCCTGGGCCTGGCCGCGGCCGACGCGGTCGCGCGCGCGATCTGCCGTGGCGCGCGCGCCGCCGTCTCGCTCCCGCACCTTCCGGCCGCCCGCGACCTCTGAGTGACCGGGGGAAGCGCTCCCTAGATGCGGCGCTATCCGAGCACCCACCCCCAGACCGTGTACCCGAGCATCGCGGCCACGAGCCAGAGCCAGCGCCGCACGCTCGCCGCCTGCTCGGGAGACGGCGGGCCCAGAACCTCGGGCTGGAGCCGGCGGGCCACCAGCGCGCCGCCGAGCGCGCCGCCGATGTGAGCGCCGTTGTCGATCGTCGGCGTCATGAGGCCGCCGACGATCGTGTAGATCGCCCAGACCAGGAGCACCCAACCGATACGCCGGTCGCGAAGGAGCAGGCGGTCACGATGGGTTCGGAAGAGGACGACGGCGGCGCCCTGCAGGCCGAAGATCGCCCCCGACGCGCCCACCGAGGGCCCCGGGCTCGTCAGGAGGCTCACGAGCGAGCCGGCGAGCGCGCTCGCCACGTAGAGCAGGACGAACTGGCCGCGCCCGAGCGCGTGCTCGCAGATCATGCCGAGGATGTAGAGCGCGATCGCGTTGCCGACGAGGTGATCCACGCCGCCGTGCAAGAACGTGGCGCTCAGCAGACGCCAGTACTCGCCCGCGGCCACGCGCTCGCGGACGAGCGCCCCCGCGGCGACGATCCCGGCGCGGGAGGCGAGCGCCCCCCGGCTCGCCTCCGCGACGAAGATCACGACCAGCACGCCGATGATCGCCAGGGTGACCGGCGGCACCCGGCGCATCCGCCGCTCGAAGTCGAGCCGCCGGGAGAGCAGCATGTCCGGCGTGATCCGCAGCGGCTGCTCGGCTGTCTCCACTAGCGGCGCTCGCCGGTATCGAGCATGACCCCGAGGGCCAGCGCGATGCGACGGTCGAAGATCCGCGCGGGGTCGGCCGAGAGGTCGAGCACGTAGCGGTCGAGCAGCGTGAACTTCCGGTTGAACTCGCCGAAGACCTCCGCGTCCTCGCCGCGTACCAGGAGGAAGTTCGTGCGCAGGACGCCGAAGAGCGTGCCGAGGACCCGACGCAGCAGCGAGAGGACGATCGAGTCCTCGATGGCCATCGCCAGGGGCCGGCCGTCGGGCGCCTCCACGTACCAGCGCTTACGCACGACGTTGTGGATATAGGTCTTCCGAAGCTTCGCGATAGGCTCGCCGCCCTTCGCGCGCACGGTATAGGTGCGCGTGACGAGGGCCACGCGCTGATCCTGGTCCACCTTCAGCAACACCTCCGCGCGCGACTCGTCGCCGTAGACCGTGACGTGCCGGAGGGGGCGCACCGACATCGAGACCACGACGAACGCGAACGCGGCGATCGGAACGGCGAGGAGGGCGAGCAGCGGGCCGACGATCGGGCCGGCGGCGACGGCGGCGCGCCCAAGCCAGGCAAACACCGTGAACCCCGCGATGACGCCGACGATGTATGCGCCGATCGTGCGCAGGGGGTAGGTCGGGCGCTCGACGTAGAGGACCGGCGTGCCGTCCTCGGCCCACACCTCGTACTTCGACCGGATCGTGAAGACGCGCTCCCGCAGGAGGAACACGTCGCGGTCGAAGGCCGGATCGACGAGGCCTGCGTAGAGCCGGGCGAGACCCGGCGGCGGGCCGGCCCGCAGGTGTCGCCCGCAGGCGGGGCACTCGAGAAGCCGGCCCGCGTACTCGGGCTTGAGCTCGTACACCTCCCCGCACGGGCAGGCGGCGACGACGCCGGCGGGGGTCAGGGGTGCGGCTCGAGCAACCGTCGGAGCGTGACCGCGGCGCGCGTCATAGCCGCGGCCGTCCTCGTCGAAGTCGTCGGACAGCGCCCGCAGATCGAAGGCGAGCGCCGCCGCGCGCGCCGCCTCCTCGGAGCGGACGGAGACCGCCGTCACTCGCGCTCGGGGTATTTCGGCCGGAGCTCGTCGCGCGCGTCCGCGTGACGCTCGGCGAGCGCGCGAACCTCTGCCAGCCGGTCGGGCCGGTGCACGAAGCGCGGGTCGGTCGTGTAGGCGGACCAGGCCTCCATGTAATCGGGCCTCGAGCGCGAGAGCGCCCACTGCGAGATCTGTGTCGGGTTCGCGAGGTCGGCCATGATCCCGACCTCGTTGTGGACGCTGGGGTTCCGCCCGTCCAGGAACGCCTTCAGGGAGGCCGGCTTCGGCCCGTGCGGCAGGCCGACGGGATGGAGCGTCACCATCCCCTCACGGACGACACCGCCCCCGCTGAAGAAGTCGCCGAAGTGATAGCCGAGCGTCTCCAAGTAGTCGAGGTTCTTGTGGAAGAACGGCAGCCACATCCCTTCTCGCTCGACCGAGCGGACGGTGAAGATGCAGATGTAGCAGCCCGGGAGCCTGAAGATCGTGTGGCCGGACGGCGGGACGTGCGAGCGGTCGGCCACGAGCGGCCGCACGTCCTCGACGGCGAACTTGTACGGGAGGTAGTCGCCCCGCCAGCCGACGACGTCGAACGGATGCGTCGGGTGCACACGACGGGTATACCCGTCGGCGACCTTCGAGACGATTTCGAACCGTCCGGACTCGTTTCGGGGGTCGAGCGTTCGCGGGTACTTGTAATCGCTCCGGCTGTGCGTGATGAACTGCCCGGTCGTCGGCGCCTCGGATTTCTCGGGGTCGCCGGCGAACGACTCGTACACCCAGTAGTACTGCGGGCCGGGTGCTAGTTCGAATCGGTGAGCGATCCCCTTCGGGACGATCAGGAAGTCGCCCTTCCGAAACTCGATCGGGCCGAGCATCGTCTCGAGCGTGCCACCGCCCTGGTGGACGAAGAAGACGAGGGTCCCCGCGTGGTGCTCGAAGAAGTAGTCCATCGAGGCGCGCGGCGCCGTGACGTTCATCGCCACCGTCGCGTTCGCGACGAGCCGCGCCATCCCGCGATACACGTCGCGCGGCGCGTCGGGCGTCATGACGTCCAGCAAGTGGTGGGTGCCTCCGAGGGGCCGGAGCGGCGAGTCCCAGTGGGGCGCCCACTCGGCCCCGGCGAGGACGCGCGTCTCTCCGGGCAGCCAGTTGGTGGGCGGGTACAGGTGATACGTGTGGGTGACCTTGCCCGCGAACCCGCCCCGGCCATGCTCCTGCTCGAAGACGTGGCGGAGCAGAGGGCCCGCGTGGGGCGCGCGGGGAACGATCCCGACCTCGGGCGTGCCGCTGAAGTACTCGAACTTTTCCATGGGTACCTCGCGTCCGGATGGCTCGGGGTCCAGGGCCAGATTATACTCGGAGCGATGACTCGCCGTGGGAGGGTGATCCCGTTCCCGACGCCGCGATCCGCGACGCGCCCCGAGCGCGGTCTCGCCGAGGTCTACCGCTGCGCTCGGGCCGAGGCGGTCGTGGTCAAGAGCCTCCTCGAGAGCGAGTCCATTCCGACGCTCCTGCGCTCGCGGCTCGCCCACTCCGTGCATCCGTTCACGGTCGGCGACCAGGGGGAGGTCGTCATCCTCGTGCCGGAGGCCGCGGCCCTCCAGGCCCGGCGGCTGCTCGCCCGTATCGGGTCCGGCGCCTAACCCAGCTCCGCGATCACCGCCGTGAGCGCCCGGAGAGTCAGGTCGAGCGCGCGCGGCTCGAGCGTGGCGACGGCGTCGCGGGGCGTGTGGTACGTGTCGAAGGGCGCGGGCCGGCGGAACAGGAACCGGATCCCTCCCCACACCGGGTTGAAAATGAACTTGCGGAGTGCGTCGGCGTTCGCCGAGGGCACCACGGTGAGCCCGTAGGCGGGCACGCCCGCCGCCGCGAACGCGCGATGGTCGCTCCCGAAGCGCGGGATGCGGCCGACGACGTGGTAGCTCTCGTCGCGCTTGAGCCCCGCGGACTCGAGCGCGCCGCGGGTGGCCCGTGTGACCGGGCTCTCCGCGGTCGCATCCCACACGACCAGGTTGTCGCCGATACCGCACAGCTCGAGGCTCAGCACACCGACGATTCCCGAGACGCCGACGGCGCGCACGTACTCCCGCGCGCCCAGGCAGTCCCGCTCCTCCGCCGCCGTGAAGAGCAGCCGCACACGGAGCCCCGGTGGGACCGCGACGCGCTCCAGGAGCGTGAGGAGGATCCCGACGGCGGCGGCGTTGTCGTTGGCGCCGGGGCTGCCGGGCACGGCGTCATGGTGGGCGCAGAGGACGAAGACCCGATCGCCCGAGCCCAGGTCGACCGCGAGGTTCTCGCCGCGGCCCGCGTCCGCCGCGAACGCGTGGCGGACGAACGGAACGCCGCGTGACTCGAGTGCCTGCGCCACCGCCGCCTCGCGCTCCGCGTTCGACCGGCCCTCGAGCAGCCGGGCCAGCGCGAGCGGTTCCGTCATGGGAAGCGGAGGAGCGTGCGGGCGTTCGCCGACATGCGGGAGGCGAGGCCCTCGAGCGGCTCCCCGCGCAGCTCGGCCACGCGCGCGGCGGTGATCGCGAGATAGGCGGGCTCGTTGCGCTTGCCCCGATAGGGCTGGGGCGGCAGGTACGGGCAGTCGGTCTCGACGACGAGACGGTCGGCGGGCACCGCCTTCGCGACGTCGGGGAGCGCGCGGGCCTTCGGGTAGGTCACGGGCCCGGCGAGCGAGATGAGCAACCCCAGATCGAGACAGCGTCGGGCGATCGTCGTGTCGCCCGAGAAGCAGTGCATGATGCCGCCCGTCTCGCCCACGCCCGCCTCGGCGAGGATCGCCAGCGTGTCCTCGTGGGCGTCGCGGCAGTGGACGAGGACGGGCTTCTCCACCCGGCGGGCGAGGGCCAGCTGCGCCCGGAACGCGCGCTCCTGGACGTCGCGGGGCGCGAGGTGACGAAAGAAGTCGAGCCCCGTCTCGCCGATCGCGACGACGCGCGGCGCCGCGGCGAGCCGCTCGATCTCGGCGAGCGCGGCCGCGTCGGCGAACCCCGCCTCGTGGGGATGGATGCCGACCGCGGCCCAGACATCGGGCTCGCGCGCGGCGAGCGTCACCGCCGCGCGCGAGCTCGGGACGTCGGTGCCGATCGTGACCATGCCTCGCACCCCGGCCGCACGCGCCCGGGCGAGGACGGTGTCGAGGTCGCCCGCGAACTCCGGGAAGTGGAGGTGCGCGTGCGTGTCGACGAGGTCGAGGGTCACATCGCTCCCAGGACGGAGGCCGTCTTCTTGACGGCGCCCGGCTTCACCCAGAGGATCGCGCCCCAGCGCCCGGCGCCGACCGCCACAGCGTCCATCGCGGTCACGTTGATCTTCGCCGCGGCGAGCTTGTTGAGGAGGTCCGAGCAGGCGCCGACCCGGTCGTCCCCTTCGATCACGAAGGCGCGCTTGGGACCCTTTACCTTCCACTTGTTCTGCGTGGCGACCGCGCGGAACGCGGCGGGATCGGCCGGGACGAAATCGAGCTGGGCGCCCCGCCCGCTCGGGAAGCCCGAGTAGGCGAGCAGGTTCACGCCCGCCCGCTTGAGCTCGCCCAGGATCCGGGCGCCCTCGCCCGGCTTGTCGGGCACCAGCACGTAGAAGTACTCGACGGCTCGCACGGTCTCAGCCATGACGGCCTCCTTCGGAGGATCGGAGTTCTACGGGGTCACGCGAAAGCGCAGCCGGCCGATGAGCTGACCCGAGCTCGTCTCGACGTCCACCGTCCAGCGGCCCGCCGGGTCGGCCGGAAACGACGTCTTGCGCGAATAGGTCCTGAACCCCTCCTGCCGCCCGCCCTGGACGGGGGAGAGGCTCACCACGTTCACCACCTGCCCGTTGCGCCGCCACACGTGGGTGATCGGTTGGGAGAGCCCGGCGGGCGCGTAGATCGCAGTGTACGCCACGAGACCCCGCTGCCTGAGCTCGTCCGCGCCCACGGTGTCCGGCGCGAGCTCGCGGGCGTCCATGCCGATCACGTCCCAGACGAGCTCCGCGCGCGCGAGGAAGAGCGGCGCGGGCGGGATCGCCACGCGACCGAGCGCGACGGCGGTGGCCGCCACGACCGCCACGGCGACGGTGGACCGGAGCGCCGCGAGCCAGTCGCTCTGGCGGCGGCGCCGGACGGCGGGCGTCAGCGCGACCGACGCCAGGAACGCGCTCGCGAGGAGCGCCGGGAACGGCGGCACGCCCACCAGCGGCAACGCGACGTTGAGCGACGCGAAGATCGACACGATGAAGAAAAGGTAGCCGAGCCACCGCCGGGGCTGGACGACGGCCTGGTACCACGGGTCGAAGGTCGCCAAGAGGGCCAGCAGCACGAGCAGGGCCAGGAACACGGCGTTCAGCGACGTCAGCGTCGCGGCGGCGTAGTACGCGGGCAGCACGAAGAGGAGCAGGCCGTGGTAGAGGGTCTGGAGCGTGTAGTCCACCGCCGTGGCGATGAGCCGCAGGGACTTGTGTTCCGCGCTCTCGAGCGGCAGCCGCAGCTCGATGAAGACGATGAAGAGCAGCGAGACGAGCATCAGGTAGCCGACGATCCACCCGACGTTCGGCAGGCCGCGGCGGAAGACGAACAGCGTGAGGAGGCCGCCGCCGAGTGAGGCGACCGAGGCGCCCCACCTCCGGAGCCACGCGAGCGTCCGCCCCATTCGGGAGGATCGATCGGTCCGGCGTCAGGCCGGACCGAGCCGCTCGGCGATCCGCCGCGCGACCTCGTCGTGCTTGAGCGCTGCGACGCAGTCGAGGACGTCGCCGGCCGGGGCGTGGATGCGGAGGTGGGCGCCGATCAGGTCGAGCGCGCTCATGCGGACCGCGCCGTCGAGCCCGCAGATCTCGCGCAGGATCCGCGCGATGGACGGGTCACGCTCGGCAACCTGCACGACGACGTCCACGAACTCGTCGCGGCCGAGCTGCGGCAGCGGGGTCACGTGATCTTCGTCCCCGGCGGCAGGTCCCGGTCGAGCGTGAGCACGGCCAGCTTCCCCTCGGTGGACGCGGCCAGCACCATCCCGTTGGACTCGATCCCCATGAGCTTCGCCGGCTCGAGGTTCGCCACGACGACGACCTTCTTGCCGACGAGCTCGGCCGGCGCGTAATGCTCGGCGATCCCGGCGACGAGCGTCCGCTGTTCGGCGCCGAGTGACACCGTGAGCTTGAGGAGCTTCTTCGACTTCGGCACGCGCTCGGCGGCGATGACCTCGGCCACGCGCAGCTCGACCTTCGCGAAGTCGTCGATTGTAGCGGGGGCCGCTGGGCCGGTACGTCCCGAGGGTGACCGGCTTGAGGTGCTCGTGGCTCCGAACCCCAAGTCCGATTTGTTTTTTTTGTTTTTGTCTTCTACCCGCGGGAAGAGCCCGGAGACCTTCTCGACGCGCGTGCCCGCGGCGAGGCGCCCCCACACGGCGTCGGCGAGTCGTGGCGGAGCCGTTTGGGAGAGGGCCGCCCGGATTTTGGCCGCCGCCTCGGGCACGAACGGTTCCAGCGTGATGCCGAGGAGCCGCAGCGATTCGGCGAGCGAATACAGGACGGTGCCCAGTCTCGGCTGACCGACAGGCTCGAGCTGCTTTGCAATGAGCCAGGGCTGCGTCGTGTCGACAAAGCGATTGACGGCGCCGACGAACTCCCAGATGGCCGCGAGCGCCCGGTGGAACGCGAACTCCGCCATGGCGTCCCCGACATTCGCCAATGCGCGCTCGAAATCCGGCTTCAGCTGGGGGACGGTGCCGAACGGATACTCGGCCCGCGGATCCGGCGTCGGGACTTTGGCCTGGCCGAGGTTCGCGAGCAGCGTCGTCGCGCGCGAGGCGAGGTTGCCCAGGTCGTTGGCGAGGTCGGCGTTGAGCCGGCCGACGAACGCCTCCTCGGAGAAGTCGGCGTCGAGCCCGAACACCATCTCGCGCATGATGAAGTAGCGGAACGCGTCGTTGCCGTACTTGTCCTTGAGCGCGAGCGCCTCGACGACGTTCCCGATCGACTTCGACATCTTGCCGCCACCCAGCCCCCAGTAGCCGTGCACATTCAGGTGCTGGTACAGGAGCGCTTCGCGGGGCTTGCCGGCTGCCGCGGCGAGGGCCGCCAGCATGCACGGCCAGTAGACCGCGTGGGGCTTCAGAATGTCCTTGCCGATCAGGTGCTGCGCATGGGGCCAGTACTTCTCGAAGCGCGGGTCACCGGGCCCGCCGAGCGCCGAGACGTAGTTGATGAGCGCGTCGAACCAGACGTAGGTGACGTACGTGTCGTCGAACGGCAGCGGGATCCCCCACTCGAGCCGCCGCCGCGGCCGGCTGATCGAGAGGTCCTGGAGCGGGTCGCGCAGGAAGCCGAGGATCTCGTTCCGGTAGCGCTCCGGTCTGATGAAGTCGGGATGACCCTCGAGGTGCTCGATCAGCCACCGCTGGTACCTCGACATCTTGAAGAAGTAGTTCTCCTCCTCGATCCACGTGAGCGGCCTCTGGTGGTCCGGGCACTTGCCGTCGACGATCTCCTTCTCGGTGTAGAAGCGCTCGCAGCCGAAGCAGTACTGGCCGCCGTACTTGCCGAGGTAGATCTCACCGGCCTCCCACAACGTCTGGAGGAGGGCCTGCACGACCTTCGTGTGGCGCGGCTCGGTCGTGCGGATGAAGTCGTCGTTCGAGATGCCGAGCGCTTTCCAGGTCGTGCGGAACGCGGCCGAGATCTCGTCGGCGTACGCCTGCGGCGGGACGCCCGCGCTGGCGGCGGCCTGGGCGATGTTGTCGCCGTGCTCGTCCGTCCCGGTCAAGAAGAACACGTCGTCGCCGGCCAGGCGCCGGTAGCGCGCCATCGCGTCGGCGAGGATCGTCGTGTACGCGTGGCCGAGGTGTGGCCGCGCGTTCACGTAATAGATCGGCGTCGTGAGATAGAAGACGCTCGCGCGGTCGGTCACGAGTCCTCGAGCTGGGCCTGGATGTGGGGCCGCCCCTCCCAGGTGAGCTGGTCGAGCGGCACCTCCGCCTCCGTGCCGTCGGGGAAGCCCACGACGACGCTCTGCGCGAGGACCCGGATCGACTTCACCTTGCCCGCCATGCAGCCCCCGCCGCCGCACGACGCCTGGCACGGCGTGTTGACGCGTGGCAGCCGCGCGCGGAGCTCGGCGTACGTCGAGAACTCGTAGAGGAGACAGCACTTCAGCCTGCCGCAGTTGCCGAGCAGCCGGCTGTCGGTGAGCGGCATGTCCTGGGCCTTCGCCATCTTCACCGAGATCGGCTCGAAGCGCCGGAGATAGGACGAGCAGCAGAGCTGACGGCCGCACGGCCCGATGCCGTCCAGGAGCTTGGTCGTGTCGCGCGCGCCGACCTGGCGCATCTCGATCCGCGAGTGGAACTCGCGCGCGAGGTCGCGGACCAGCTCGCGGAAGTCGACGCGGGCCTCCGCGCTGAAGGAGACGATCACGCGCCGCGCCGCGGGCTGCATCTCGACGTCCACCACCTTCAGCTGGAGCCCGCGTCCGCGCGCCATCTGCTGGCAGGTGACGATCGCGCGCTGCTCGCGCTCGCGGCGCTCGCGGTACTCGCGCGCCTCCGACTCGCCGGCCATCCGCACAACCCGCGGGTAGGCGCGGCCGCGCTTGGACTCCGGGAGCTCGCGCCTGGGCCGCCGCACCTCGCCGATGGCGGCGCCGCTCGCCGTCTCGACCATCACGAGGTCGCCCACGTGGACGTCCAGATCCCCGAGCGTGTAGTCGTCGGCCTGCGCGCTCGCGTGAAGCCGCACGCCGATCAGGTATTCCGCCGTCGATTCCATGGATCTATCCTCATGCCGCCCGCAGGGCAAGGCGGCTCAGTATCACCTCGATGGTAAGCCGGGGCGCCACGTTGTGCGCGAGCGCCTCCCGCGCCCGCCGGCAGAGCTCGATCGCGCGCAGCAGATCGTCGAGCGTCCACGTCTCCGCCTCGCGGGCGAGGTCGATGGCGGGCGGACCATCCGCCAGCAGCGAGGCGGGGGCGCCGGCCTTCGCCAGGACGAGGTCGCGACACAGGAGCCAGAAGGCGTCCACGAGCCCCTCCGCCATCTCGCGGTCGAGCCGCTCGGTTCGCCTGAACATCGCCTCGACGCCCTCGGCCCTCACCTCGGACAGGAGGGCGCGCGCCTGGGCGTGGAGCGCCGTGGCGGACGGGGCGCCCCGCAGCGCGAAGCGGACGATCTGGCAGCGCGAGATGACGGTGGCGGGCAACGCACGCGCCCGTGGCAAGACGAGGATCATCACCGTCCCGGCGGGCGGCTCCTCGAGGGTCTTCAGAAACGCCTCGGGCGCCTCACCCGTCATGCGTTCGGCCTCGTCGAGGACGAACAGCTTCCGGCGCGCCATCACGGGCCGGAGCGCCGCCTGGCGCTCCAGCCCCCGGATCGCGTCGATGCGGATCGCGCGCGCCCCCCTCGGGTTCGTTTCGGGCGGCGTCGGCGCGATCACGTGGAGGTCGGGGTGCTGGCGCAGGCCGGCGAGCCGGCACGCCTGGCACGCGCCGCAGCCGGCGTCAGGGCACACCAGAGCCTGGGCGAACGCGAGCGCCGTCGTCATCCGTCCCGCGCCCGGGGGCCCGACGAACGCGTACGCGTGCGCGACGCGATCGGTGTCGAGCGCCCGCCGGAGCAGCGCGACCGCGCGCGGCTGGTCGCGGATCGCGTCAAGCGCCACCCAGAAACTCCTCGACGATGGTTCGCACCGCGGCGGCGACCACGTCCGGAGGCTCGGCCGCGCGCACGAGCCGCATGCGCTTGGGCTCCGCGCGCAGGATCTCGAGGTAACCCCGGCGCACCCGCCGGTGGAAGGCGAGCGCTTCACGCTCGAAGTGGTCGCGTCGCCGGCCGCCGATCCGCCGGAACCCCTCGGCGGGATCGAGGTCGAAGAGCAGCGTGAGATCGGGCAGCACGCCGCCGGTCGCCCGGACGTTCAGCTCGCGGATCAGGTCGGGATCGATGCCGCGCCCGTGCCCCTGGTACGCCACGGTCGCGTCGGCGTAACGGTCGGAGAGCACGAGGCGGCCGCGCTCGAGCCACGGGCGGATCTTCTCGGCGACGTGCTGGTGGCGCGCGGCCATGAACAGGAAGACCTCGACGAGCGGCTCGGGCCGCACCCCGGGACGCTCGAAGAGACGGCGCACGCCGGCCCCGAGGCGCGTCCCGTCGGGCTCGCGCGTGTATTCGACTCGGCGCCCCTTGGCGGAGAGCCAGCGCCCGAGACGCCGCATCTGGGTCGTCTTGCCCGACCCCTCGACGCCCTCGAACGTGATGAGCACCCCATTCACGTCCAGATCCTCCGTGCCTGCAATAGGTCACTCTAGCACGGCGCCCGGAGCGCCAGGGCGAGCCCGAGGGGTACCAGCCAGCGGCTCACGCCGGACCCTCGTTCCGGGGCGGGCATCTCGCGATCGGCCGGCCCGTCAGATGTGGCTGATGGTCTCGCGGTCCGAGGGCTCCCGCTCGCGGAGCCGCCCGCGCTCCAGGATGTGGCGGGCGAGATGACGGCCGCCGAGGCCGAAGGCGAGCGCCAGGGCGAGCACGAGGCCGCCGAAGAGGACGCCGAAGGCGACCAGCACCATGTCGCGGCCGATCCCGATCTCGGTGAGCGCGGTCGCGAACGTGAACAGCAGCACGAGCCAGCGGGCCGCGCGGGCCAAGAGCCGCGCCTCGGGCAGGCCCGCGTTGACCGCGGCGATCAGCGTCGCTTGCCCGAGGAAGTTCGCGGCGAGCCAGCCGACCACGAGGATCAGCAGCGCCGAGAGCGCGTGCGGGAGCAGGTACATGAGCATTCCGCCGGAACCCGACGCGCCGCGAATCGCGAGGGCGTCGATCCCCATCGTGGCGAAGACCACGAAGACCCCCCAGAACACGACGAGCCGCAGGAGCTGCGCCGGCGCCGTGTAGACGCCCGCGCGCGCAAGGGCCTGCGTCAGGCCCCACTCGCGGCTCCGGCGGTCGAGGTCCCCGGCGCGCGCGAGGCGGGCCACGAGCGCACCGCCGATCCAGCCGAGCCCGGCGCCCAGCGTCACGAGCGTGAGCATCGCGAGGACGCTCGGCATCAGCACGCGCAGCGTCTCGGTGGTGTTCCCCACGGCGGTCCAGATGAGCTTGGTCCAGAAATCGGCCATCAGCCGGACCCCCCTCGGCGCGCGCCGAGCCGCCGCGCCGCTCGCATCCTCACCACGTGAGGCATGAGCCCCGGGCCCGCGCCCGCGCTATTCGCGCGCCCGCCCCGCCGGGTTGACGAGGCTCATCCACCCGGATCACGGCCACGTCGGGGGCGACCCGGGGGCGCGATCGCGCGCGTCGCCGAGCGGCGTCTCGGCCTCGACGAGCCGCGACTCGAGCGCCCGCAAGCGCGAGCGCAGCCGCCAGCGCTCGACCAGGAGCGGCACGCCCCCGAGGACAAGACCCAGGGCGACCGAGACCAGGATGATCGTCGCCAGCGGGACGGCGTCGAGCTGCCAGACCACGAAGCGGATGGAGGTCGGGGCGCTGTTCTGGAGCGCAAACAGGGTGATGGCCACGGCGACGACGGCGACGGCGATGTACTTGAGGGCCATGACGCACCTCGTGTCCCGAGCGAAGTGTACGCGGTCCCACCGGGACGCGCCCGCCCCACTCTAACACCGCTCCTGCGCCATCCGGTGCCAGACGGGGATCCCGCTGGTTAGCGCGCCTTCACGCCGAAGGCAGCGCGCCGGTTCTTGGCCCAGCAGGCCTCGGTGTGCTCGCGGCACACGGGCCGCTCCTTGCCGTAGGACAGCGTGGTGATCCGGTCGGCCTGAATGCCGCGCGAGACGAGGTAGTCCATCGCGGCCTTCGCGCGACGGTCGCCGAGGGCCAGATTGTAGGCGTCCGTGCCCCGCTCGTCGCAGTGGCCCTCGATGAGGACGAGCGTTCCCGCGTTCGCCCGAAGCCAGGCTGCGCTGGCGTCGAGGATCGTCGCGTCGCCCGGGCGGATGTCGTAGCGGTCGAAGTCGAAGTGGATGTCCGCGAGCTCCGGTCTCGCCGCGAACTCGACGGGCGCCGGCCGGCCAGACACGAGCGGCGTGCGCGGCGCTGGCGCGTCAGACGGCGCCGGTGGGCCCAGCGGCGCCGTGCCCGGCCGGGTCACGATATCGCCGAGCGAGGCGACCGGCCGCTCGGCGGTCGGCGCTCCAGGGGAGCTCGATGGTTCGGGCGTGGCGGCCGCCGGCGGACCGAAGACGTCAGCCGTCACGGTGGGCTTCGTACACCCCGCGACGATCATCGCGGGCATCAGCATCGAGACGGCGAGTGCGCGGACCCGTTGGTTCGTCATGATCCCTCCTGGTTTCGGCGGTTGCGCCCTTCTCTGGGGACGAGGACCTCCCGCACCATGTCTCCTCCGCGGCCGGTCTCCGACACGATCGAGCTCACCGTGCGGGCCCCTGCACCGAGAGCCGGTGCAGCCCTCGCAAGGGCACACCGACCCAGGCCGGGCGATGGTCGATCTCGTACCGGACCTCGTACAAAGCCTTGTCCAGCTCGAACACGCGCAGGACGCGATCGAGCGCGAGCTGCGAGGCCGGGACAAGGCGCACGCGCGCGCGCGACGCGACGTCGACGTACTGGTCGAGGAACGCGGCCGCCGCGAGGTCGCGCCACGCGTCGCCCACCCCGGCGAGCTCCTCCGACGATCCGAACGCGGTCGAGGCCGCGTAGTCGAAGGAGCGCAGCATCCCCGCGACGTCCCTGAGGGGCGACTGCTTGGCCCGCCGCTCGGCCGGCGGCCGGGCCGGCTCACCCTCGAAGTCGAGGACCACGAAGCCGCCGTCGGTGCGGATCGTCTGGCCCAGATGGTAGTCGCCGTGAACGCGGATCTTGCTGCAGCGATCCACCGCCAGGGCCTCGAGGCCGCCGAGGCACGCCCGGAGGGCGGCCTCGCCGGCGAGCACCGCGCCCGCGCTCCGCAGCGCCGCCTCCGGCAAAGCCGCGAGCCGCGCGTGCAGGAGGTCGCACGTCCGTCCGAGGTCGGCGTCGATCCGCGCTGCCCACGCGGCGGTGTCCTCGACCGAGATCGGCTGCGGAGCGAAGGCGGGGTCGGCGGGGTCCGCGGCGAGCGCGTCGTGCAGGCCGCCCGTGAGCCGGCCGAGGCGACCGAGGGCGCCGAGCAGGCTTGATGCTTCGTCCTGGACGATGGCGCCGAGCCGCGAGGCGTCGACCGGCTCACGTTGCGCCCGCGTGATGACACGGTCCCGGAGACTCTCGAGCTCTCCGAGCACCCAGGTCCACCCGTCACCGCAGCCGCAAATGAATGTCTGCAGCACGGCGAGCGTCATGACCGTGCCGTCGGCGCCGGCATACTCGGCCGCTCCCGCGAGCTGGGGGACCGCTGCAAAACGCCCCCGAGCGGTCAGAAAGCCCGTCATCTCGCGCTCAGGGTTGATCCCGCGCACGGGGTTGCGATAGCTCTTCAGGACCAGCACGTCTCCGAAGACGACCGACGTGTTGGACTGCTCGCCCCGGAGGCGCCGGGGCGGAGGGACCTCCCCGGCGTCGAGCCGCGGGAACGCCGGCGTGCGGACGAACCGGACCGTCCCGTGGCGGGCGCGAAGCGTGAGGCCCGCGTCGAACGCCACGAGGAGCTCGGAGCAGAAGTCCGGATCATCGAAGGCGTCCGCGACGCGCGCCGACGCGCCGCCGAGATCGAGCCGCCCGAAGACTTCGCCCGTCGGCGCTCCGTCGGACCGGACGGTGAGCGGGACGAAGAAAATCTCGCTCGGCGCCTCTTCGAACGCGACGTCCAGGAGAACGAGCCACGCGCCGGCCGTTCCCGCAGCGAAGACGGCCGTGTCGAGGACGGACACGGAGTCGATCCGACGCCCTTGACCGCCGAACCACCGCTGCCGAGGCAGGACCTCCGCGAGCACCTTCGCGGCGAATCCGTCCAGCGCGGCGGCGACGGCCGTCTGAGACGGCATGCTAGATCGCCGTCGACTCGATCCCATACGGCTCGTCCGCGTCGCCCGGCCGCTCGAGGCGAAACCAGTAGAACCCGTGCGGCCCGAGGCTCACGAAGTAGGGCGCCGCCTGGATCGGCGGGAAGACGGTGCCGCCGAGGATCTCGACCGGCCGGATCCCGGCGAACTCGGCGAGGTCCAGCTCCGCCGGCTGCGGCGCGCTCGACAGGTTCGCGACGATCAGCACCGTCTCGCGCCCGTACCGCCGCAGATACGCGAGGATCTTCTGGCTGCGCGGGCGCAGGAACTCGACCGCCCCGCGCCCGAAGCCGGGCGACGTGCGGCGCGCCGCGATCAGTCGCTTCATCGTGGCCAGGAGTGAGGCGGGCTGCCGCGCCTGCGCGGCGACGTTCACCGCCTGGTAGCCGTACACGGGATCGGTGATCACGGGGAGATAGAGCTTCCCCTCCTCCGCCGTCGAGAAGCCCGCATTCCGGTCGCTCGACCACTGCATCGGCGTGCGCACGCCGTTGCGGTCACCCAGGTAGACGTTGTCGCCCATCCCGATCTCGTCGCCGTAGTAGATGATCGGGCTGCCCGGCAGCGTGAGCAGGAGACAGTTCAGCAGCTCGATCCGTCGCAGGTCGTTGTCGAGGAGCGGCGCCAGCCGCCGCCGGATCCCGAGGTTGAGCTTCATCTCGGGGTCCTGGGCGTACGCGTAGTACATGAACGCGCGCTCCTCGTTCGTCACCATCTCGAGCGTCAGCTCGTCGTGATTGCGCAGGAACAGGCCCCACTGGCAGGCGGGCGGGATCGGCGGCGTGTGGGTGTAGATGTCCACGATCGGCCGCCGCTCCTCGAGGCGGAGAGCCATGTAGAGGCGCGGCATCAGCGGGAAATGGAACGCCATGTGGAACTCGTCGCCGTCACCGAAGTAGGGTCGCACGTCCTCCGGCCACTGGTTCGCCTCGGCGAGCAGCATCCGGTCACCGCCGTACTCGCGGTCGATGACCGTGCGAAATTCTTTCAGGAGGGCGTGAGTCTCGGGCAGGTTCTCGCAGCTCGTGCCCTCACGCTCCACGAGGTACGGCACCGCGTCGCAGCGGAAGCCGTCCAGCCCCCGGTCGAGCCAGAAGCGCATGACGTCGAGCATGGCCCGGCTGACCGCGGGGTTGTCGTAGTTGAGGTCGGGCTGGTGGCTGAAGAACCGGTGCCAGTAGTAGGCCCGGCGTCCCGGCTCCCACGTCCAGTTCGATTTCTCCGCGTCCACGAAGATGACGCGCGCGTCCGCGTAACGCCGGTCGGTGGCGCTCCACACATAGTAGTCCGCGTAGGGCGACGCGGGATCGGACCGCGAGGCCTGGAACCACGGGTGCGCGTCCGAGGTGTGGTTCACGACCAGGTCGGTGATGACCCGGAGATCGCGCGCGTGGGCGGCGTCGAGGAACTTCTGGAAGTCGGCGAGCGTCCCGTACGCGGGATGCACCGCGTAGAAGTCGGCGATGTCGTAGCCGTCGTCGCGAAGCGGCGAGGCGTACATGGGCAGGATCCAGAGGCAGTCGACGCCGAGCTCCACCAGGTAGTCGAGCCGCTCGGTGAGTCCCACGAAGTCGCCGACGCCGTCGCCGTTGCCGTCCATGAACGCCTTGATGTGGATCTCGTAAAAGACCGCGTCCTTGTACCAGTCGCGCGCCCCGGGCTTCCGGCTCATGGCGTTATCGCCATCGCTCCACGAGGTAGCCCTTGTGGAGCTCGAAGGCCGCGCCGACGGCGTCGAGGTGGGACTCGACGGCGCCGACGTCACGGTCTCGCGTCGCCACGACGAACGCGGCGGTGCGGCCCAGGTAGAGCGGGACGAACGAGCGCAGCAGGTGGTCGCGGTACACGACGTTGTAGTGGTGGCCGAGCGCGAAGTCGTAGACCACACGCGCCCACAGCTCGTCCGGAAAGCCGAAGCGCGCCGGGCTGGCCGTGTCGAGGCTCAGGACGTCGCCGAGCGTCTCGGGCGCCAGGATGTGCTCCCAGAGCGCGCTGAGATCCCGCAGCCCCCGCCGGAACCCACCCACCATGCGGTCGACGTCGAGCGCCGCGGGCTCCCCCGACGGCGTCACCGGAACGCCCGCGACCGGGACCGGCTCGCTGCCGCGGACCTCGAGCCACAGGTCGTCGTACCGGCTCATCACACCGAAGAGGCCGCCCACCGCCTGGGCCACCATCGTCGGCAGGTCCGACGTGCGGGTCCGCGACTCCGCCCGCCGTGGTCCGAGCCACGTTTCCCAGACGGCGAACGCGTCGGCGCTGGCGGTCCCCTCGATCCAGAGGTCCGTCTGGTGGTGTCCGGACGCCGGCCACCCCGGATCGGCGAGCAGCCGATCGAGCAGCCGAGCGGAAAACGCCCCGGCGCCCGCCAGCGGCTGGTGGAGCCGCCGTCCAAAGAGCGCACGGACCAGCGGCGCCAGCACGAGGTTCGTGATCGTGCCGTCGTAGCGGTGGCGCGCGTAGACCGGGACCACGAGGTCGGCCTTTTGCTCGAGGACGGGACGGAGCAAACGCTCCAGCCACTCGTCGGCCGCGGAGGTCACGTCGGCCTCGAGCAGGACGAGCCCGCGCGCGCCGAGGCGCCGGGCGACGGCGAAGGTCAGACGGAGCGCGGCCCCGCGCCCGGGCACGCCGTGGAAGGGCACGGCGAGGCGCTGGGCGAGCGGCGTCGCGTGACGGACCCGGACGAGAGGGAGCCCCGCCGCCACGAGCAGATCCGGCGTCCCGTCCCCCGAGCCGGCGTCGGCGTTGATGAGCACGGTGGAGGCGGAGGCGAAGTGGCGCTCGAGGCCGGCGCGCACCACCGCCGCGACCGCGGAGACGGTCGTCGCGTTGTTGTACGTGAGCACGCCGACCGCGATCTCGCACGGTGCGACGCCCTCGAGCTCGCGCTCGACGTCGGGCGGCAGGGTGAGGTCCTGGGTGCCGTCCGTCATCGCGCGAGGTGGATCATGAGCGCCAGGAAGTCCGTCAGGTGGCGCGTGATGAGGAACGACCGCCGCACGTGCTCCCGGCCGGCGGCGCCCATCCGGGGGATCAGCTCCGGGTTGTTGAGGAGATGGCGGATCCGGAACGCCGCGCCCTCGACCGTGTAGCCCGTGTAGCCCGTCACGTTGGGGATGATCTGCTGCGCGAGGCCGCCCGCGTAGCCGCCGATCACGGGCTTGCCTTTCCACATCGCCTCGGCGGGGCCGAGCTCGAACCCCGCGCGGACCGATTTCTGCAAGACGATCGTCGCCGCGCGCTGGAGCGCGTTGATCTGACGATGCGCCTCCGCCGGCAGCTCGAGCACGACGATGTCGGGGTCCTCGCGGGCGGCCTGGAGCAGGTCGTCGCGGATCGCGACGCGCTCCGATTCCTCGTCGGCCGTGCCCGCCAGAACGAGCCGCACGTCGTGGTGCCTCTTGACGAGGCGGTAGGCGTTCACGACGCCCATCGGGTCGTATCGGGGTGTGAAGGGCCCGACCTGCACCAGCAGCGGCTTGTCTCGCGCCACGCGGAGCGAGGTCAGGATGTCCGTGAGCTCGCGCGTCGACAGCGCGCGGTTCTTCTCGGACAGCGGGTCGATGGACGGCTGCAGAACGTACATCGGAATCCCGAGCCGGCCCTCGAACCCCGGCAGCGACAAGACCGCCGCGTCGTACTGATCGGCGAGCTGGCGGAAGAACGACCAGGCGGCGGGGCGCGCGGCCGAGCAGTCGAAGTGGCAGCGCCAGACCCACCGGCCGTCGGTCCGGTGGGTCACCAGGCTCGCGGGCTGGACGTCGTGGACCAGGACGAGGTCGGCGTCGAGCGCGAGCTTCTTGGCATTCACCCGGTTCATCTCGACCCACCGCGCGAGCCCCTCCTCGCTGAGCACACGCTCCGCGCCCTCGAGCGCCGCCTGGAGCGCGCGCGCCGTCGCGTAGTAGGACGGATCGCCCCCCGTGATCTCCCAGCTCGTGTCGACCCCCAGCTCGCTCAGGATCGGGACGGCCGCGCGCAGGATCTCCGCCGCGCCGCCACCCACCCGCCCGCCGGTGACGTTGAGGAACCGTCGGCCGCGCACGCGGTCGGCCAATTTGAGAATGATGTCCACCGCGCCGGGCGGCGCCACCTGGCGGTAGTCGTCGATCCGGCTCACGCGCGCTCCTCTTCGAGCGCCCGGTCGACGAGGCTCAAGAGCCGCCCGCGGACCCGCTCCAGCGTCGTCAGGTAGGGGTCGATGCGCTCGAACCGCTCGGCGAGCGCCGGCAACTCGAGCGCCTCCCGGAGCCACTGGGCGAAGTCGCCGGCGCGGCGGCCGCTCCGGGCCCGCGCCTCGACCGTGTGCAGATAGATCGCGCTCTCGTCGGCGGACGCGAGCCCCACGCGGAATTCCGCGAGGGTCGTCGCCGCGAGGCCGAGCTCGACCTCGACGAGGTGGGAGCGCTGGAAGTGGAACGCCCGGTCGAACTCGAGGCGGAGGTCGCCGCTGCGCGCCCGCAGGTGGTCCTGGAGGATCGTCACGAGGTGCTCGCGCAACGCCTCGACCGTCGCAAACGCGAACGGATCGACGACGGCCAGGCGCTCGGCGAGCGCGCGGTCGCCGATCTCGAGCGCGGCCCATCGGGCGAAGTCGTTGCCGTACGCCGTGGTGAACGGCCGGTGGCGAAGGAAGTAGCCGAAGGTGTGGAAGAAGACCGAGTCGGCCGGCACCTCCTCCAGCCGGTGCATCAGCTCTCGCTCGTCGAGCGCGTGCACGTCGAGCGTCTGTCGCAGCTCGACGCAGCCGAGGAACACGAACGGGCGTGTGGTCGTGCGCATCGTGGGGAGCTCGTACCCCGCGGCCTGTCAGCCGACGGCCAGCGCCATCCGGCGGAGCACGGCGTGGATCTCCCGGACCCCCGGCACGTGATAGTCCGCGACGCTCGGTCCGCCGCCGACCCGCACGGTCACGCCCCGCCCCCGGAGCGCGGCGAACGCGGCCTCGTCCGTGACGTCGTCGCCCGCGTAGAGGATCAGGGGCCGCGCGGGTCCGAGACTCTTCGCGACACGGCGGGCGATCCAGCGCACGGCTCGGCCCTTGTTCCAGCCGACCCTCGGCACGAAGTCGAAGACCTTGAGGCCGGGGATGATCCGGAGATCGGGCGATCCGCGCGCGACGCGCGCGGCGAGCGAGCGCACCTCGTCGCGCCGCCCGAGCGCCACACGGCGGTAATGGAGGCTGACGGCCAAGCCTTTGAACTCCACGTGCGCGCCGGGGATGGACGCCGCGCCCGCGGTGAGCCGCCGCCGGGCCGCGACGAGGCGGCCGGCGCGGACGCGCGGATGGTGGAAGGAGAGGCCGCCGCCCTCGATCTCGAGCCCGTGACAGCCGCCGTAGATGACACCGTCCACGCCCACCCTGGCCCTCACGTCGGCCAGCGCCCGGCCCGAGAGGATCGCCAGGCGCGTCCGCGCACTCACGGCCAGCGCGCCGAGCGTCGCCCGCACCGACGGGGCGAGCGCGGCGGCGCGCGGCGACGGGACGATCGGGGTCAGCGTCCCGTCGTAGTCGAGGATGGCCACCAGCCCGACGCCGCGCGCGAGCTCGCGCTCGAGACGCGCGAGGAGACGGGCCGGCACGGTCAGGACGCCTTGACTCCCGGCGCCTCGACCGGGATTCTGGAGAGTTCGCTCATGAGGAGCCCGGCCCAGCGATAGATATTGTGCTCGCTCACCACGTGACGCATCCGCGTCATCCGCGCGCGCCGCTCGTCCTTCGGCATCTCCAGCGCCGTGCGGATCGCTTCGGCGGTCCCGTCGAGGTCGTACGGGTTGATGATGAGCGCGTCGCGCAGCTCGTGGGACGCGCCGGCGAACCGGCTCAGGATGAGCACGCCGTCGTCGTCGTCGCGAACCGAGACGAACTCCTTGGCGACGAGGTTCATGCCGTCGTGGAGCGAGGTGACCATGCAGAAATCCGCGTGGCGGTAGTAGGGCCAGATCTCCCGGTGCTCGTGGTGACCGGAGAGGTACACGATCGGCCGCCAGCTCTTGGTCCCGACCGCGTGGTTCACCTCGCGCACGGTCGCCTCGACCTCGAGCGCGAGCTCCGCGTAGCGCTTGATCGTGGAGCGGCTGGGCGCGCCGAGCTGGACGAACACGAGCCGCTCGCGGTACTCCGGATAGCGCTCGAAGAACCACCGGAGCGCGCGGAAGCGCTCCGGAAGCCCCTTCGTGTAGTCCACGCGCTCGACGCCGACGCCGAAGAACTCGGCCGAGATCCCGAGGTCGCGCCGGAGCTCCTCGCGCGTGCGCTGGGGCGGGTCGTCGAGGAACGCGGGCGCGACGCTGATCGGGAAGGGCTTGACGGAGGTCGTCCGCTCGCCGCGGGTGACCGCGAAACGCTCCCAGTCGATCCGCGTCTCGAGCGTGCGGTCGACCGTCTCGAGGAAGTTGTTGCAGTAGTACTGGGTATGGAACCCGACGATGTCCGCGCCCAGCATGCCGGCGAGCAGCTCCCGCTGCCAGGGGCAGATCGCGAAGGCTTCGAAGTTCGGCCACGGGATGTGCCAGAAGATCGCCACGCGGGCGTCGGGCCGCTCCGCCTTGATGAGCGCGGGCAGCGGAGCGAAGTGGTAGTCCTGGATCAGGACGAGCGGCTCTTCGGCGTCGCGGATCTCCTCGAGCACCGTCTCGGCGAACTTTCGGTTCGCCTCGAGGTAGTGGGCCCAGTCGTCGGGCCGGAACACGGGCCGCGTGTGCACGATGTGGCAGAGCGGCCAGAGCCCCTCGTTCGCGAATCCGTAGTAGTAGCCGCGCTCCTCCGCCTCCGTCAGCCACACCCGGCGCAGCGTATAGCGCGGATCGTCCTCGGGCACGCCGAGCCGCCCGCGCGCGTCGGCGGTCTCCCGGTCGGCGTCCCCGCTCCCGTGGGCGACCCACACGCCGCCGCACGCGCGCATCATCGGGTCCATCGCGGTCACGAGCCCGCTGGCGGGCGTCAGGGCCTGAACCCGCCCGCCCTTCCGGACGTGGCTCACCGGCTCCCGGTTGGACACGACGACGAGCTGCCGGCCACCGAGGCGGAGGTTGACGAACTGCTTGAGGCGTTCCTCCGTCCAGACGGACTCGCCCGACAGGCGGAGCGCGGCCTCCTGCTCCGCCGCCGCCCGGGCCCGCTGCATGCTCCGCGCAAGCCCGGCCACCTCGCGCGCGAGCGGGCCGAAGACGTTTGCGTCGGGCACGTCGGGTGGCGGGACGTAGCGGCCGGCGCGGAGCGCCTTCGTCCACTCCGACATCTTCGCCATCGGTTGTGTGACGCTGCTCCGCACGACGACCAGCGCGATGCCCGAGACCACGAGCGCCAGGGCGAGGAACCGCAGCGCGTTTCTCCACAGGAGGTCCCACTCCGCGGCCTCCAGGTGCGCGGCGTCGAGGATCACCGCCAGCGCGCCCACCGGCCGGTCGTCCCGGGTGAGGGGCGTCGCGTACACGTAGGCACGCCGGGCCCCCACGACGCGAAAGCCCTGGCTCACGGCGTTGCTCGCGACCGCGTCGGTCACCTCGGGGAGCGACGGCTGGAGGAAGGGCGCGATGTCGGGAGTCGCGACCAGCAGGCCGGCGAACCTGTCGTAGACCGCGATCCCGCGCGTCGGCCGGCCAAACCTCTTGAGAACGCGCTCGAGGCCGACCGTCGAGCCCCGTGCGACCTGGGGCTCGATCGCCTCCTTGAGCCCCTCGCCCACGAGGACCGCGCGGCGCTTGAGATCGTCGAGGAGCCGCTCGCGCTCCTCTTGGATTTGCAGGAACGCGAACCCTCCGAGGACGGTCAGCACCGAGAGCCAGATCGCACTGACGAGACGAATGGTGAATTTCATCGCGCACGACGCCGGCCCGGCCCGCGGGCGCCGGGAGCACGGCGGCTTCTCAGAATTTTACCCCGACTCGTCCACGAAGTGCGCGTATCTCGAGCGCGCTCACCGGGCTCTGAGCGTCAGGTCCTCGTACGGCGCAGAGTACGCGTGGCCGGCGATGAGGCCGAGCCCGGACTCCTCGACCCGCGGTCCGACGCCGTTCAGGAATGCGAGCTGCCAGATCGGGATGAACATGACGCGCTCGTGGACGAGCTGCTGGATCCGGTGCAGGAGGGCCTCGCGCTTCTTCCGGTCGAGCTCCGCCCCCTGCTCCCGGAAGAGCCCGTCGATGTCCGGGTAGCTGCCGTAGACGTACGCCCCGCCGGCCACCACGAACGCCTCGAGCCGCGTGGCGGTATTGCCGAACGCCCCGCTGGCCCCGTAGGTGAGGTTCTTGTACTTCTTCTCCGACCACTCCTTGAAGAACGCCGCGCGCTCGACCGGGCGCAGCTTGGCGCGAATCCCGACGTTCTGGAGGTAGTTGAGGATCGCCTCCTGCACGTTCGCGTACGAGATGTCGCAGTAGTACTCGCCGGCGTCGAAGCCGTTCGCGTACCCGGCCTCGGCGAGGAGCTGCTTGGCCCGCGCGGGATCGTACGAGTAGGCCGGCGGCCGCCAGAAGAACTCGAACGTGTTCGGGATGATGCTATACGTCAGCGCGGAGTGCCCGAGGGTGATGGCCGCGTTGATCGCCCGCCGGTCGATCGCGTAGTTGGCGGCCAGCCGCACGCGGCGGTCGTGCCACGGCGACTTCGGATCCCACTGGTCGAGCACGTTGACCCATTGCGGGGCCTGGATCACCGCCGGCTTCAGCGTGAGCCCCGGCGTCCGCTGGAGCTCCTCGGCGAGCTCCCCGCGGATCGAGTACACCACGTCGACCTCGCCGCGCTTGAGCGCGGCCAGGCGCGTGGACTCGTCGGGGATGACCTTGAACACGAGATGCTTGACGCTCGGCGTCTTGCGCCAGTAGTGGTCGAAGGCCTCCAGCACGAGCTCGACGCCCGGAGTAAAGGAGACGAAACGATAGGGGCCGGCGCCCACCGGCATCTTCTTGTAGCCCTCGTCGCCCACCTTCTCCACGTACTTCTTGGGCACGATCCAGCCGGCGCCGGTGGCGGTCGAGTAAAAGGTCATGAAGTCGGGCCACGGCTGCTTGAGGCGGATGCGGACCCGCCCGGGATCCGGCGTGTCGACCGCCGCGACGTTCTCCTTCAGGCTCTTCCCGGAAGCGCCCCGGTAGCGCTCGAGCGAGAACTTGACGTCCTCGGCAGTGACGGGATCGCCATTGTGGAACTTCGCGCCTTTGCGAAGGACGAACTCGTAGGTGAGGCCGTCCTTGGAAACCGTCCACGACTCGGCGAGGCTCGGGGCCAGGGGGACGCCGGGCATCGGCTTCACCATGGCGTCGTGCAGCGCGTACATGATCATGAACGGCGTGATGATCCCCGGCGTCTCCGCGGGGTCGAACCAGGTCGGCGCCAGCGAGATGTGGACGCCCCAGGTGATCCGCCCTTCGGGCGCGGCGCGGGACGACGTGGGCGTGAGCCACACCACGCTCAGCAGGAGCATCAGGACACTGGCGTACACCGGCCTTCCGTCGAACCGTGATCGGCTCATCGTGATCCCCTCCCGGCGTCGCGAATCTGGGAACCGTCCTGACGGGAAGCCGAGGCGACCTGAGTGTGGGGTGATTATCGGCGAACCGACCGGCCTGTCAACTGGCCCGCGTTGCCAGGACCACGCGCGTTATGGTAGGGTCCGCGCAGTCAGCCACAGGGCAGCCTGTACGCGCGAGGGGCTGCGGGCGACACGCCGCCATCCAGGGGAAGGAGACTCCGATGATTTCCCAGCGCGTGATGCGTTCGAGCATTCTGGTGGCCGTGTGGGTCGCCCTGGCGTGCACGATCGACGCCGGCCCGGTCCGCGCCGACGAGACCTGCAACTCGCCCTACACCGCCAAGCTCATCAAGGGTCAGGAAGACTTCGTCTACGTCTGGGCCCTGGGCGTCGAGGGGCTCGGGGACGGCTCCGACAAGCTGGTGACGGTGGACGCGCACCCCAAGTCGAAGAGCTACGGGAAGGTGATCGCCTCCGTGTCGGTCGGATCCCGTGGCGAGGCCCACCATATGGGCTTCACCGATGACCGGCGCTTCATCTGGGCGGGCGGGCTCTCGGAGGCCAAGATCTACGTCTTCGACATCGCCACCGATCCGGCCAAGCCCAAGCTCGTCCAGACGATCACCGACCTGGCCGACAAGACCGGGTATCTCGGCCCGCACACCTACTACGCGCTCCCCGGGCGAATGCTGGTGCAGGCGCTCTCGAACACCAAAGACAAGGGCGGCGTCACCGGCATGGCGCTCTACAACAACCAGGGCGAGTTCATCGCCGCCTACGCGATGCCGACCGGCGGCGGCGACGGCTACGGCTACGATCTCGCGGTCAACCCGAAGAAGAACGTCCTGCTCACGTCGAGCTTCACCGGCTACACGAACTACATGCGCTCGCT
>WNFW01000669.1_pt1 | contig 35139 bp, 33 predicted proteins | sample 5400131 | NCBI WGS metagenome assembly WNFW01 (sample SAMN13153362, study PRJNA577476) | soil metagenome | isolation source: 20 cm soil or saprolite under grassland replicate 1 | place: USA:California | collected 2016-06-15 | reverse complement strand
CAGACTCCCGAAACCCTTAGACTCCTGGAACCATCGGTTCTCGATGAGCTCAAGAAAAGCGGCTTTGTGGAAAAACTGAAGTATTGACGGAGGGCCACGCGAAGATGTACCCCGGCAAACTAATTGAAAAAAGCCTCTGTGAAAATCCGCGGCAATTCTACTCGCTCTAGTTCACAAACTTGAATAGCGACTGTTCAGGTTCAAAAACAGACCGCTCCTCAAGCGATGGAACAGCGGGCGAATTCAATCCTGACGCGGCTGGCAGCTACTTCTTCCACGGCATCGATAAAACCGCTTTTCCCAGCTCGTGCATGCCGGGATCAATCACTCCTTCTCCCAGAGGGTTGCGCTGTTCGTCGACAACGAAAGACCAAGCCATGGCAAAAAGCAAATCGGATAACTCGTCGGCGTGCTCCTCTTCGTTGGCCAAAATCTCTTCCATCATTGTGCGCGACGTCGGGTCTTTGCCACCGAAATAATTTATCATTTGGCGGTACGTCTCGATCACGATGCGTTCCGCCACCAAATCCTCTCGAATCATGTCGGCCAATGTGTTGCCTTCTTCGTATTCGGTATGGCTGGTTTTGGCCACGATCGCAGGATTCATTTCTGGCTTTCCGCCCAATTCTTTGATGCGCCGGGCGATGCGACTTGCGTGCTCTTGTTCCTGCTGAGCATTTTCAAGAAATTCTTCGGCCACCGCAGCCGAATGAATCCCCGTGGCGGTAACGTAATGAAACCGGTAGCGCAGCACGCACATGATCTCCGTAGCGAGTGCCTCGTTAAGAACGTTGACGGACTCTCTCCTATCGAGCTGGTAATCCTGCGTGACGGGGCCCTGTTCCATATTCCGTCGCGCCCTGGCCCTGACTTCTTGTATATTTTTCACGAAACTCATTGGTTTACCTCCTGTTAACATTTTGTTCGCCAACGCTATTCCTCTCGTGCCGGAAGGGGTTGCGCGGCCAAACCCACTTCGTAAATTGTGCAAGCGTTATGCCACGATGGGCGAATGTATATGGTCTTTGCAAACCACGACAGTTAGAATAGCTAAGGGAGATAAGATTAGGGTGTTGGTGCATTCAGAACTTTGTGTTTCAAGTCTGCGACGAAGCAAATCTATCTTCTCATGAGCGGGACAGCTGCAATGCTCAAATGTTAGTAGGAAAGAGACATGGCGAAGAAAAATAGCGCCGGCATACTGCTGCACCGCCTGCGCGGATCCGGAATTGAAGTTTTCCTGGTGCATCCCGGCGGCCCGTTTTGGGCGACAAAAGATGCCGGAGCATGGTCTATACCCAAAGGAGAGTTCGAAGCGGGCGAAGATCCGCTGGAAGCCGCAAAGCGGGAATTTAAAGAGGAAACCGGATTTGCCGTGGCAGGCAATTTCATCGAACTGACTCCAGTCAAGCAGCCCGGCGGGAAGGTCGTTTACGCATGGGCAGTCATGGGTGACTGCGAAGCGGATTCGATCAAGAGTAACACATTTTCCCTGGAGTGGCCTCCACGGTCAGGCAAGCGTAAGGAATTTCCAGAAGTGGACCGGGCCGGATGGTTTACCCCGGAGGTCGCCAGAGAAAAAATCTTGAAAGGTCAGCTAGTCCTTCTCGAAGAGCTAAAGCGAAAGATTGAAAACAACTCAGTTCCGCCGCTCTAATTTGACTGCCTCTGACCGCCGTGCTACGAAGCAAAAAACTGTCTGCCAGCCCGGATTATGCACTCGTGACAGCGATCGAGGGGCGAGCCCTCCAGAGCGAAGGCAATAAGCCTGTGCCTTGGAGCGGCCTGCAAACTGAGTTACTGGGGCGAATGCCTGGGGAAAAATGCGAGCGCCGAGCCAAGCACCAAAGGCGGCATTGAAGCTGTTCGTCTCTGTGCCTTCACTTCTTCAGGCTCATCCCTCGATCGACACAGTGTCGTAGTATCTTCTCTGACCATGAATAATGCGGGGTAGCAGTGCCACGAGAAAGGCCGCCTAGCCTTTGAAATTCGAAGAGCTTAAATCATTGGATTTGCACAACTGCGCCCTGCAAAGAGGAAGCCGATTCTTATTTATAGTGGACTGCCGGATTCGCCTCTGGGGCTGTGTCTAAAAAAATTTGTCGCAAATAGGTGGTGCGCGCGGATCTTGCTCCCATCACAGTATGCACGGCGAAAATTCGGCGGCGAAAACGTCATCGTCGTCGGCGCATTCTCAGAAAGAAACGCCGAAGCGATCTATGCGAAGCCGGAGCGGGCCATCTTCATAAACCCCTTCGATATGGCGCGACCCGGACAGATCAAAGACGGCTATTTTCCCGATGCCGTTTTTGCCGACCCGCGCTACATTATGCCGGTTCTCTATCGAACCCTGGACGAATGGATCAATGGCAAGCGAACCCCGGTCGGACAGTTGATATCGGATCTTGCTTCCTACGGCGGCGTCGCTTCGCAGGTTTCCAGAGGAGCCAAGGCGCTGCACACCATGGCGCGTGATAAAAACTGCCTGCGTTTTCTTACGGTCAGCGGCGCCATGACGGTCGGGAAAATGGACCTGGTAATCTGCGACATGATCGAGTCGGGATTGAGCCATGCGATTTCTTCGACCGGAGCTCTCATGGCTCACGGTCTCGTGTCATCCATTGGGCTCAAGCACTACAAGTACAATCCGGCTTACGACGATACGGCGCTGGCCCGTCGAAAGCTAAACCGCGTTACGGACACTCTCGAGCCCGAGACCAATCTCGATACCGTCGAGGAGGTGCTTGGCGAGGTGATCGATCAACTGGATGGCGCGCGCCCGATCAGCCCCACGGTTTTAAATAAACTCATCGGGAAACATCTCGCAGAGCACTATCCTAACGAACGCGGTATATTAAAGTCGGCCTATCTCCGCGGCGTCCCGGTATTTGTGCCGGCGTTCGTGGATTCCGAGCTGGGTAACGATCTCTACATCCACAACGTCAAACGTAAACGCCGCGGCAAGAAACCGATTTTGATGGATCTTGAAAGCGATAGCAAAGAACTGATCAGGCTTGTGACGGAGGCGAAACGGTTTGGAATTTTTACCGTCGGCGGAGGCGTGCCGCGGAACAACGTTCAAAACGTCGCTCCGCTGATCGAGATCGTCAATGAGCGCCTGGGCACTAACTTACCGCCACGCCGCTTCACATACGGAATCAGAATCTGCCCGGACCGACCCCACTTCGGCCATCTGTCCGGCTGCACCTACTCCGAAAATGAATCCTGGCGCAAGGCAGCGAAAAACGGCGTCTATGCCGAAATCCAAGCCGACGCCACCCAGGTATGGCCGTTCCTCGTAAAACATATCTTGGAAACTCTTTCCGAAAAAAAGATGTGATGGTGATGTATGCGGACTGCTGATGAGATTCGCTCCGAATTTTATTCTGCTCTATTTCTCGTGACGAGCGGTCTGCCCCGCTTACTTGGGAGATACGGTCGAAGCGAAGTTAAGGAGGTTCCTCAAGGGCTCGTTCGGGTGGTACAGGACCGACAGTAAGCCTTTTGAAGTACGATCAGTTGGCGGCCCTTGAGCGCGCGTCACTGTATCGCGGCGCGAAGCTGTAATTGACGATTATTTGGTCCCGAACGTTTTTAACGCCGGAAACACTGCGCGCCGCCTGCAGCGCTGCGAGCTTCTGCCGTTCGGTCGCGACTCGACCGCCGAGATAAGCCGTGCCGTCTATAACAGAAACCTCAACGCCTGTTATCGCGCGGTTAGCGATCGCCTTGTATATTTCAAATTCTAATCTGTCATTCGTTAACGTACGATCACTACCAACCTGGGTGTCGCTTGGCCGCCTGGCAGCCATTTTTACTTTATCCTGATATTTCTTATCGTTTTTAACCGTCTGTTTTCCTTGGGACCGCTCTGGAGTTACGGCGGCTTGGGATTGGACAGGCTTGCTCGTTTCCGGAACCGGCGTGGCGTCCAGTTCTACATCCTTGCTTTCTGGTTGTTGCGTCGATATTGGCGGCTTCTCAGGCGCCAAAGCTTGAGCATCCCGTGGCTCATTAGACGTGTCTTCCTTCAAAGTTCCCGGCTCCAGCGCGACCGGTTTAAGATTCTCGCGCCGCTCAATCCGATTTTCGATGCGACCGGCTATGTCTGAAACATAATTTCGGTTTGACTGCGGATAAAATACCGCGCCAAGGCCGGCTGCTACGACTAAACCCAAGACAAATCCGATTCCCATCCCTGCTAGGCTGCGTTTTTGATGGGCCTGTGAATCTACTCGCTCCCTCTCTATGAAGAAATCTTGAAATTCCGCTGGCTGCCTTCGTGAAACCCAGTTTGAAGGCTCAGCCTCCTTTATGAGCCTCGCCTCATCCCCCGTTTCATCTCGGTCCTTTGGTAGGTCCTTTGACTTTTCAAATTCCGCCGGCGGCGTTGCCCTTTCAATCGGCGGCGGCGCGGCAAGTTGGAGATCACCAGCAACCTCTTCAACCATCTCCTCTGAGACTTTTCTTTTGGAAGCCGCGTAACAAATGAGCAGGGCGTTATCGCAAATCAGGTTGATAAGCCGCGGAATCCCCTTCGAATAGAGAGTAATTCTCTCGACGGCCTCCGGATCGAACAGCTCTTTCCCTTCAAAACCTGCGGTTCTAAGCCTAGACTCAATATAGAAATAAACTTCATGGTTTTTAAGCGGTGACAGCCGGCAGCGTACCGCCACCCGCTGTTTGAGCTGGCGCAGCTCCGGCTGGTCGAGCCTTTCCTCCAGCTCGGGTTGCCCCATCAAGACAATCTGGATGAGCTTGTCCTTATTGGTCTCCAGATTGGAAAGAAGCCTGAGCTCTTCGAGGAGTTCATTGCTCAGTTGTTGGGCCTCATCGACCAGCAGGGCCACAATTTGACGTTTTTTGAGCTGTTCGATCAGATAGTCATTGAGCTGCCGCATCAGCGCCACCCGGTCCTCCGTGGAGTGGGCGATCGTGGAGTGGGCGATGCCCAAATCGTTTAAGATCAACCGGAGCAACTCGGTCGCGGTAAGCTTGGGATTAAAGATGAAGGCGGTATGAATCGTCGCCTCGGCGCCTTGCATGAATACTTTGAGCAGCGTCGTCTTTCCCGTCCCCGCCTCACCGGTGATGACGATGAAGCCCTTGCGCGCTTCTATGCCGTACCGCAGGCTGGCAAAGGCCTCGCGATAGACCGGATTGTCGTAAAAAAAACGCGGATCGGGCGTGATACTAAAGGGCGGCCTGTTGAAGCCAAAGTAATCTTCGTACATTTGAGTTATCCGTTATTGGCAAAAATAAATGCGCTCATTCGGGAAATCGCCAAGAGAACCGGACCCGATTTCTGCGCCCGACCTATAATCACAGTTAAAGCATATAAAGGCAAGCCGGATGCCAACAATGCTATTTGTCGTTTTCCGGCCAACCCACATAAACGCATTGACATGCCGCTTAGTTATCTTGTATCAGGGCAGAGAACCGCCTTCCGTTTCGCCGTTGCTTTGTCACATGAGCTTGGAAATGGCTGCTTCTTGCCGCCTGCTTCGGAGATCATTGATGCATACATTCCACAATCATTGGAATCTCTTCGCCATCATCTCTTTGCTCGTGAATCTTGCGATGCTCCCTCTGACAAATGCGCAAGAGAGAATCCTCGTTTCCTACGGCGGGTACAATGAGACGGTGGGGCCCCTGTGGGTCGCGGCGGACAAGGGATTTTTCAAGAAATCCGGCCTTGACGTGAGCATTCTCCAGGTCCGTAACGGCCAGGTCAGTCTAACTGCTTTGATGTCAGGCGATGTCCACGCCTTTTGGACCGCGGTTTCCTCCGTCCTTAGCGGCGTCTCCGGAGGCGCGAAGATCGGCTGTGTCGCGGCTCCTTTTAATCGGATCGCACGGGAGCTGATCGTGCGTAAGGAGATCGAGTCTCCGGCGGCTCTGCGAGAGAAAATCGTTGGGGTCCAAAGCATCGGTGGCGGCTTTTGGTTGCAAACGATGATCGTATTGGATCGCCTCGGCGTGGATCCGGACAAAAACGGACTGAAGCTGCGTATCATCGGGGATGAGCCGACGATACTCCAGGCCCTTCTCGCTGCAAATATTGACGCAGCGGTAATCACGTACGCGTCCGCCGCGGTTGCCAAAAGGGCCGGCCTTCGTTCTTTGGTGAATACGACCGATTTACGGGTCCCCTATCAAGGCGCAACCCTTTGCACGCGTAGCGATCGGATTACGAATTCGCCGGACCTCATAATGCGACTGGTGAAAGGAGTGGTTGAAGGCGTAGTCTTCATTCAAGACCCGCACAATAAGCGGGACGTCATGGAAGTCTTAAAGAAACATCTCCGGCTGAGCACGGCTCAAGACGCCGAGACGTCCTACAATTCATTGCGCTTGGTGTCGAGCCTCGATCTCGCGCCCGATCCGGAGGCGTGGAAAAACATTCAAAAATTTGTCTCCCGGGTGACGCCCAAGGTCAGCCAGTTAGACATCCAACAGATCATCAATGGCAGTTTCGTCGCAACCCTTGAAGAAAATGGATTCTTGCCGGAGGCGAGAAAAAAACTGGGCATGTAAATTATAAAAGGCGAAGACGAGAAACAGATGATAAGTAGGAAAGGACGCTTTGTGCTAAGGACTTGGCGCAAAGCGTTTTTCGCCTCGTGATTTGGATTTTCATTTTTTCGGTCAAACGGGGGGACTTATGCATGGTGGTAAAGCACTCGTAAGAATTTTCGCGCGCGCGGGGGTTGACTACATCTTCTCGTCCCCTGGAACCGAATGGCCGCCGGTGTGGGAGGCGCTCGCCGAGGCGCAGGAGCGCGGCGATAACCGACTTCGCTATATCAACTGCCGCCACGAAGCCCTGGCCGTGGCCATGGCCTCGGGTTACACGAAGGTGACCGGCAAGCCGCAGGCGGTCTTGCTGCACGCGACCGCGGGACCTCTGAACGCCGCCATGTTTCTCCGCGCCGCGTATCAGGAACGGGTACCGATGGTGATCTGTGCCGGCGAATCGTCGGCTTTTGGGGAAGAATCCCGGCTCCCCGATCCGGGGAACCAATGGGTTCATGACCTTACCGACATCGGCGGACCCGCAGAGCTGCTCCGACGCTGCGTCAAGTGGAGCGAGCGCGTCACTGCTGCATCCATCCTTGTTCCATCCGTCGAGCGTGCCATGCAAATTGCCGTGGAACCACCGGCGGGACCAGTGCTGCTGGGCGTGCCGTTCGAGTGCATGTTGGATGAAGTCTCACTACCGGAGAGTAGCAAACCGAACCGCGTGGCCCGCGCCTGTGCCATCGACGACGACATGCTCGAAGAAGCCGTGGGCATGCTTTTGCGGTCCCAATGTCCAATTCTCGTCACCGAACATGTCGGGCGCGATGCGTCGGCTTTGAAGCCGCTCATTGGACTTTGCGAGTCGCTGGCGATCCCGGTTATGGAATCCTTCCGGCCGGCCTTTCTAAATTTTCCGCGCAATCACGCATTATATCTTCCCTATGATCCGCGTCGCATCGAGTCCGCCGACCTGGTGTTGATCGCCGACGCCGTGACTCCCTGGTATCCCGTAAACAAAGGCCCCAAAGCAGATGCCGAGGTTGTTTTCCTCGGCGACGAATATCCTTACTCCCGTCTTCCCTTCTGGGGCTACAAAGTCGATCTGGCCTTGATTGCTCCGCCGGCAGTGACGTTGGAACGCATCGTTAGCCGACTCAAGGCATCGGAAGGATTTGTCGCCAGTCGGGCAACCTACGAGGCGCGGTTCCATGAAATCCAGGAAGAGCATGACAAGCAGGTGGCGGCCTTTCAGAGTGAGGCAATAGCGCATAGCAATGAGATCCCGGTGGATCCCCGCTGGCTCTGCCAGGCACTCAACGAATCCATTCCCTCCAACGCAGTCGTCGTCGAAGAAACAACCGTGCACCGCACTCTGATTCAAAACATGATTCCCCGGACGGAGCCGATGTCGTATATCGCTCGCGTCACCGGAGGACTGGGAGTGAGTTTGGGTTACGCCTTGGGCGTGAAGCTGGCGATGAAAGAGCGGTTTGTCTTCGTGCTCATCGGTGACGGCGGCTTTCATTATAACCCTGTGCCGTCATGCCTGGGATTGGCCCAGGAATATGATCTGCCGATAACCGTGGTCGTGTTTAATAACCAGCGGTACCTATCCATGGAACGGGGCCTGCTTAGATATTATCCGGATGGCGCCGCAAAAAAGACGGGAGTGCATTTCGGTGGACCCATCGCACCGAATCCCGATTACCGTTTGTACGCGGAAATTTACGGGGGCTATGGAGCAAGGGTGAAAGATCCCAAGGAAATTCAACCGACGATTGCTCGAGCGCTAAAACATAACGCAGCGGGTCGTCTAGCCGTCATCGATGTAATGTTAAGTGATTACCTACCTCGGCAGTAAACTTACTCCGTAATCGCAGAGGAAATCGCCGCCGACCCAGGCAACGGGCCCGTAAGGGCAATTTCCCGCAATAGCCGACTGGCGGCCCCCTCTACCAGCAGAAGAGTCAACTCAATAAGACCTCGATCCCATCTCTGGTCTCTCATTCAGTCGGATAAGATCGGCATAGCGCTCGCCCCGCGAATCGCGCGATACCTGCACGAGAATTAAATCGCCCCGGCGCAATTGATCGACGCGCAACTCCCGATCTCGACTGCGTACGACGAGGTTTGGATCGTATTTGATCACCATCACCTGTGCTTCAGTCGTTCGTAGACGAATTTCTCTGGCCGCCGTATTAATGCTTTCGACAGTACCGACAACTTCGTCGCGCGAGCCACCTTTGTCCCTATCTTGAATATCTCCGCGAGACTCTCTGTCCCGTCCAATGCCACTTCGGTCGACACCGCCCCTATCGACGTCACGTCTGTCAACGTCAGGACGAGGCATAAGAGCAACGCTCTCACAACCGGAAATAATCATCATTGCTGGAAGCACCAGAGCATAAGCCATGCTTGCCATCCGTTTCATAAATACCTCCCCTCCATTGAAATCAGTGAACTGTAATAGCTCATCCCCGACCCGCGCTCTTTTGTACCGAAGCTGAAGAAGCAGGCGACCGCTTCACTTGCTCGTGTCTCAAAGACGGCGTACCGATGTGAATATGCGCGCCCGTTGCCCAGCCACGCATCTTGTTGCGAAAAGCGATAAAGGGAATCCCAGCCCGGCGCAAGTATACCATCAATGCCCTACCCTCTTGGCTATCGGGACTGACAGCAACGTCCATTGCATCCCGGTGATCGAGTCCCATACGGTCATGAGTGGGAGACTGCCCCATAGCGCTCACTGGCAGCGCGCGGTCAAAGTGTTCCAGAAAAAACTTTGCGATCTCCCCCGCGTCGGCCAGTGACCAATCGGCAAAGCCGTTGTAGCGGATGAAGGCTATCCTGTGCTGACGCCTTCCCGAAGGTGAATTGGCAAACCAATCCTCTGCCAGCGAAAGCGCGACATCATCTTCCGCTATCCACTGTTGGGCTTGTTGGATTGCCAGCCGAGTATTCATTAATTCGCGTTTGCTCTGATCGAGTTTCGATTGTGAAACCAAATCCAATCCGTACATGATTTCTGTCATCGCATAATCGGCGGATTCGCTCGCCAATTTCTCTTCGTAACCCTCAAGCAGAGCCTGCAGCCCATCCCTGGACGCTCTGGTTTTTTCGACAAGCATCTTCCGCTTTTCCAGCAGCTTTTTTTGTGCGGCGGTTAACCGCGGCACCTGCGCTGAGCGGTTTGCAGCTTGCTTCTTCTGGGGTTCGGCCGTGGCCGGCCCGGTAAAACAAAAGAGAATCAATGCAGTCGTGCCAATAATAAAGAATCTCAGAGGTTTCATCGGCCGTACTGAATCGGGATAATCAGAAAGCGGTACGGAATCCCCTTGCTCTTCGTCCTACTAAAAGCCTGTAAAACAAATTATATGCCAGATATAACTTCATCCGTTTTAATAGTGAATTCGCGCTTATTCGATGGGTTTGGGGTGCCTGCCATACAAACCATCCTACACATAAAAACCCGCTACAAAGGTTTTTACGTACAGCCTTCGAACGCGAACCTCATAATCGTCATGTCCCATTCCGAGGACTAATCGGCAATTATTTCCTAGGATCGATACAGAAAATGATCATTTCCGTTCGCTCGTCCGACGTAAAGCATTTCGCCAGAGACATCGTTTGAAGGCATCCATTGAGAAAGGAGAAACGGAATTCACTTTTCCTGACGCTCTTTTTTCTGGCACATCACTTGCGAAAAATAAATTGTAAAACTCTAGGAGGTGGTTAATGCAACTCAGAGAAATAATGACCCCGGATGTCGAAGTCGTCGACAGCAAGGCCGTCTTGAAAGAGGCGGCGGCAAAGATGAAGCATCTCGACGTCGGTGTTATGCCCGTATGCGACGGCGAAAAACTCAAAGGCATGTTGACCGATCGGGACATTACAGTAAGAGCAACCGCCGAGGGACGCAACCCCTCGAAAACGAAAGTCTCTGAAATCATGTCCACTGATCTGGCGTATTGCTTCGAGGACCAGGAGGTTGAAGAGGCCGTCAGCCTCATGGAAGTGAAACAAATTCGCCGGCTGCCGATTTTAAGCCGCGACAACCGTCTTGTCGGTATCGTAAGCCTGGGTGATATAGCGGTTCATACTGGAGATAAAAATCTGGCCGGCGACACTCTCCAAGAGGTTTCTGAGCCTGCGGCTCCCAAACGGTGAGATCAAAGCGAAGCCAGCCAGCAATCTAGAATTTCGTTTGTAAAGATCTGCGATCCTGGTGGCGGCGATAAGGTGCGAAACCCGAGCTAACAGCTACTACCTTAAGGCGGTGGCTCAAAAAAGTTGTTTGTCGAATGAATGCGACTTCAGCGCTCGAGTGTGATCATCCTTCATGAAATTGCGCCGATGAGTTCGCGCCAGACATAACCCTTCTTCACGTGGAAACGCAAAGTTTTGGCCGCGTTCGTATCGTGGAGCTATCTGTCTGACGACCATCTTCCTCCAGGCGATTTTTCTTCGGCTTGGGCGACACCAGCTTCCCCATTCAAGAAAGCTAGTATAAACTTCCTTCGGTACTTGTAAGCGTCAATGATGAACCGATCTCGCCGCATCGCGCTAACGGCAAATAAATCTGCAGAGCCTGGTTAGCTGCGATTGACGATGATCTGAGGTTTGCTGGAATAGCAGCATCTCAAGGCTAGACATGCGGAACAAACCATCGGCAAGACGGGCGACGGCGAATTATCATCCGGCCAAATATCGAAAAAAAAACCGTCCCGTGCCTAACCTGGACGCGGTTTCAGTGCGCGTCCCACGGGATCGTGACACGCTGGAAGTTCGCTGCGGCAGCGAGACGGTTCATTTAACAAACCTGCGCAAGGTTTTCTGGCCGGACCTCGGCATCACGAAAGGCGATCTGATCCAATTCTATATTGATGTGGCTCCTGTTCTGCTGCCGCATCTGGCTAGCCGCGCCATGGTGATGAAGCGCTACCCCAACGGCATAGGCGGCAATTTCTTCTTCATGAAACGGGCGCCGTCGCCCCGGCCTGAATGGATTGAGACTTGTGCCATCGAGCATGCGTCGGGCAACGTCATCGACTTCCCCGTGATTCGCGACCTACCGTCCCTTCTGTGGGTGATCAATCTAGGGTGCATTGATCTCAATCCGTGGTATGCCCGCTGTGACGACGTTGACCGTCCGGACTACCTGCACTTCGATCTCGATCCGGTCAAAGGCGCGAGCTGGAAACAAATATTGGAAACCGCTGTCGTTGTGCACGACGCGTTGACGAATCTCAAACTTCCCTCCTTCATTAAGACGACCGGATCCCGAGGCTTTCACATTTACGTCCCGATCATACGTGGACCGACGCAAAAAGAGGTATGGAGCTTTGCCAAACAATTAGCGACCAGTTTGGCCTCCTTGCGTCCGGATCTGATTACCGCCGAATATCGGATCAGCAAAAGACCCACCAAGCGCGTGCTGGTCGATTATAATCAAAACGCCTGGGGGCGGACGCTTGCGTCTGTTTATTCCGTCAGGCCCCAGCCGAGAGCCACAGTTTCAACTCCGATCACCTGGAAAGAGCTCAAAAAGGGGGTCCGGATCGAAGACTTTCGCATGGACAACGTGCGCGAGCGCATTAAAAAGATCGGTGATCTTTGGGCGCCTTTGCTGGCCGACACCGGACGGGCGAACTTGGAGTCGCTGTATGGCACTGCCGATTAGCTGGCCTCATCCTCCGATGGAAGCTTTATCCAGCCAAAATGGGACGGCTTTCGTTGCCTCGCCTTTTGCGCTGGCGACCCGATAAGGTGCCGAAGGCGTGTTCCATGACGCAGTCAAATCCAATGCTCAGGCTGTTTTGCCGAAGGTCGAATAGAGTTAGGATGATATGTAGGACGATAAGGCAAAAAATAGATGCTTTGTCGGTTAAAATCCCCATTGTTCACAATTTGGTACAATGGTGATGCCTTCAGAATTGGAACAAATGGAATCGTTTCAAATTTTCCTGGCATTTTGCTTGCTCGGTTTCTCATCATGCGATATCTAGCGCTCGCCTGTGATTTCGACGAAACCTTGGCTCATCGAGGCCAGATAAAAAACCCAACAATCACCGCCTTAGAAAAGCTGGTGGCGTCGGGCCGCAAGCTGATCCTCGTTACCGGGCGAGAATTTGACGATCTAATCACCGTATGTCCGGTCATCGACTTATTTAGTCGCGTGGTCGCTGAAAATGGTATTTTGCTCTATTCCCCGGCAACCAAAGAAGAAACCTTGTTGGCAGACGACCCACCGGAGGATTTTATAAATGCTCTGCATGAACGGGCCATCCCGTTTTCGCGCGGACGCCGGATCGTTTCTACTGACCGGTCCTACGATACCGCGTTGCTTCAAGTCATCAGTGATCTCGGATTGGAATATCAGCTCATCTTCAATAAAGGCGCCGTCATGCTGTTACCGAGTGGAGTTAATAAGGCGACCGGTCTCGTCGCAGCGCTTCACGATCTGAAATTGTCGCCTCATAATGTCGTTGGCATCGGGGACGCAGAAAATGATTTTGCCTTTTTGACGCTTTGCGAATGCTCGGTAGCGGTGAGCAACGCCCTTCCAACCCTGCGCGAGCGGGCCGATCTTGTCACCAACCATGAAAATGGCGAAGGGGTCATAGAGCTCATTGAGGAATTGTTGGATTCCGATCTGAAATCAAGAGATGAACGGCTCACCCGCCGGCATCTCCTTTTGGGAACGCAGGACGGTCGCGAGGTGAAGCTTTCGCCCTATAGCAAAAACCTCCTGCTGGTGGGCTCTTCGGGCAGTGGCAAATCGACTTTGGCCACCGGATTTCTAGAGCGACTCACTGAAGCCCAATATCAGTTTTGCGTGGTTGACCCCGAAGGCGACTACGAATCTTTCGAGGGCGCCATTGCGCTCGGCAACAGTCGCCAGGTCCCCCAGATGGAAGAAATCCTGCAGGTCTTGGAAGAGCCTGACAACAATATTGTTGTTAACCTGGTAAACCTCGATTTAGCGGACAGGCCCGCTTTTTTGCATTCGCTTCTGTCTCGTCTCCAAGAGATGCGAGCCCAGACCGGCCGCCCCCACTGGATCGTACTCGACGAAGCTCACCACGCTCTTCCTTCTTCATGGGACGCGACGGTTCTCACCTTACCCCAAATAATCGATCGAATCATTTTTATAACTGTCCAGCCGGAAAAGCTGATCCCAACGGCCCTCCAAACTGTGGACACCTTGATAGCTTTCGGTGAGGATTTCAGAGCGACTCTAAAGAATTTTTGTAAGGCGGCCGGCGAAATTCCCCCGTCGGGCGGACCCCGAACTTTAAAAAAAGGCGAAGCGCTCTTTTGGTCGCGCGCGAAAGGCGCGCCGCCGTTCGCCTTCAGCATCGCGCCGAACCGCACGCAGCGTCGGCGTCACCAGAGGAAGTACGCTGAGGGCAAGCTGCCGGAGAACCGCAGCTTTTATTTCAGAGGACCTGGACATCGTCTAAATCTACGCGCGCAAAATCTGATCTTGTTTATTCAAATCGCCGAAGGCATCGATGATGACACCTGGCTACACCACCTTCGTCAAGGGGATTATTCCCAGTGGTTCAGAGAAGCGATCAAAGATGACAAACTCGCAGACGAAACTTCCAAGATCGAAGCAGCGCCGGAGCTGTCCGCTTCTCAGAGCCGCCGGCTCATCAAAGAACTCGTTGAGAAGCGCTACACTCTTCCCGAATAGACTCTCGTTTCTTCAACTTTCGTCGTCTTGCCGCGCGCGACCCTCTGCTTTTGACTCCTTTCATCCTTTCGCTTTCGTCATAAAAAGCCGCATGAAAAATCTCCTACGAAGAGTGGAACTCGCGGGGACTTTTCGAACGGATCTTCGAGCTTTTCGCGTTTCCCCGTTAGGGAAACAATTTATGATCGCGCTGAAGTCAGCCGCGCCGCCCCTGCGAGCCAAAATACTTCAGCAACCAAATGGCCGCCATGAGCGCCAGCACGAGCGCAAGAGCCAGCAGGATAAGGCCGCCGAACAGGGGTTTGCGCAACATGTTTTCAATTTGAAAACCGAAGAGGGTCAACGTCACGATTCCTGGAAGCCGACCAAGCAGAGTGGCGCAGAAAAATTGCCAAAACCGGATGCCCGAGGCGCCGACAAAAAGGTTGATCAGAGTGAACGGAGCGACCGGCAATATCCGTACGGCAAGAACCGCCAGAAAACCATGCCGTCCCACCCGCTCTAAAAACCGCTCAAAGGAAGCCGAAGCGGTTTTTCGCATCCTATCTTGGCCGAAGACACGGCCCATTCCATAGCCCATTCCAGCGCTCAAAAGCCACCCAGCAAGGCCGTAAGCATTGCCCCAGATCGGACCGAACGTGAAGATGGTCGCGAGATTCAGCAGGATCACGGGAAAGAAAACCAGGCTCGCCAGAACATAGCCGCCGACAACCCAGTACGGGGCCGCCGGGTTGCTCCTCACGGAGTCTTGCCAATCGACGATCGTTGCAAAATTGATCCACTGATTCAGCGGCGTCCAGCGCCAGAGCGCCGGCAGCGCAAGCAGCGGCAGGACCACAATCAAACTCTTCCATAGAGTTGATCTATCGCCGCTGGCTCCCCTGCGGGACTCGTGGTTCAAAGTTACCGAAGGGACATTCATTATGACAAGGTAAACAGCAAACCGGTCATAAGCAAGTTGCAGCGAGCGCGAGACAATACGCCGATTTCATTTAGACCGAAGGAGTGCGATTGGACAAAATGGAGCCGTCAAGCGACAACCTCGCGAGCCATCCGTATCGCTTTTTTCCTCGCTTCTTGTGTTCCCATCGGAAGAAGAACCGGTAGATTCAATCCGCCATTGATGAGGGACTCCAACTGCTGACGGCATTCATTCGGCGTGCCCGCGACCGAATGCGCCCGGACGACTTCGTCGGTGATGTATTTCTTGGCCGCGTCCCAGTCGCGCTTCCCCACCGCCACAGCGAGTCCTTCTTGATCGACCTTTCCGCCGCCCAGGCGGATGTTCTCCGCGTGGTGCGTATTGCGAAAAATGTACGCTAAAAACATTTTGTTCGCCTCGATCGCCTCGCGTGGATCTTCAGAAACGGACGCCGTGACAAACCCGGCGACGTCTCTGTCGGTCGAGGATTTGCCTGCCTTCTCCGCTCCCTTCCTGATCTCACCGACGCATCGAGCGATATAGTCCGGCGCGCAGCCGGCCGACAGCAGTACGCCGTCACCGATCTCGCCCCCGAGTCGGAGCATGCGCGGGCGGACCGCCGTCAAATACATTTTGATCGGCCGCAACGGTACGAAGCCCATCTTTGCGCCGTTTATCTGGAATACTTCTCCTTGAAAATTTACCGTCTCGCCGCTCAACAACCGCCTTAAGATCTCGACATATTCGCGCATGGTTTTGAGCGGCCTGGGCGATTCTATCCCTGCTTCCTTTAAAGCCGCCGCGTTGCCCGTTCCGGGACTGGCAATGACTCTCCCTGGCGCAAACTCTTCCATGGTTGCAATGGACATGGCGGAGATAATCGGCTGGCGCGAGTAGGGACTCATCGGCGCAGGCGCGACTTTAATCTTTTGAGTTTTGGCCAGAAGCGCCATGGAAGTCGTAAGAGAATCCCGAAAGCACAAATGATCGGACATCCAAATCGAGTCCATACCAGTTTCGTCGGCTAACTCCGCCAGCTCGATCATCTCCTGGATGGAATAGAAACCGTCAAAGCAAAGCCCCACTCGCATAAGCTCTCCTTCCTAGAGCCCCTCTCTCAGGATTTTCGGCAAATCCTCCGGCCGAGCCCCAGCCAATCCCATCTTCTCGAGAGTCAGTCCTTCCCTTCGATAATCCGTGCGACTAGCCACCGAAGCAAGGGTAATCAGGCTATCGATGACAGGCGTTTTCACCCCGAGCAATCGCGCGATGTCCGCCATAGGTACGAGCCCGTAGCCGACGTCCTCTTTAATGTAACGATGATCCAGAGTGCTCGGAGCTTTGATCGTCCGGTTGGGTTCGCTCTCGCTGATGGCTCGATAAACCGAGCCGCTGGCGCGAGCTTCATCTGAAGTCAGACCGGCGTCGTGAAAAATATCGATGAAGCGAAGTGGGTTTAGCCCCAAGCGGCTAACGATTTCCAATCGCTCCCGATCGATTGCCTCGATCCAGGCCGCGATGGCGGGAGTGATCCCGTCCCGATAATAGTAGAAATCTCCTCCGGTCTTCTCGATCCAACCCAGGTTTCCGAGCATACCGGCGGGATGCATGATCGCATTGATATTCGAAAACCCGGTTTCCAGCACGTTTTCGGCAGGAACAACGTTGGGAAAAACCTGCTGAATTTCATTGACGAGGCTCTCGGTATATTGTCCGGGAAACGCGGCGCAGCGAAGATTTGTCGTCCGGCGATAAATTTCCACGCGCGCGGACGCGACCATGCGGCAAATGTACGGCAGTGTGACGGTCTCACACAGCCCGAAGCTTGCTTTGGCACCGGTAGCGCGCAGAACATTTGTAAAGTGGAGCGAGCCGCCGGTGTGCCCTGGGGTAAGGAGAATACGCTGACCGTCGCAAAGGTATGGCGCCAGACTCTTGGCCAAATAGTCATGCGCCACAGCGGGCACAGCGATGATGATCAAATCAACGTCACTCACGACCGGCGGCAAATGGGAGCTGACGAAGAAGGGGACGGCAAATTTTTCCTGGCCATTTTCGACAAGCTCGATCCCGCCGCGCTTGTCGATGGGCGCCAAAGTGCTCTCGGAGCGCGAAAAGAGCCGAACCTCGTAGCCTCGCAACGTGAGATCAGCCGCCGCGGCGCAGCCGCCGTTACCAGCACCGAGAACTGCTATCTTACGAATCGACATGAAAACCGCATCTTAAGAATCGAGCCGGTAGTGCTTTAGTTTGTCTTCATCCAACTCGATGCCCAAGCCAGGCTTGGAAGAGATGAGAATATCACCCTCGGCAAAATCGAAGGCTTCGGTAATGATGTCATCCTGGTAATAAATCCCGGCGATGCCTTTTTTGCCTTTGCCTTTCGGAGTAGAAACCGGCACGACGCAGCCGAGGGTGACGACTCCCGTCGATGCCGCCAGGTGAAGATTGGCCGCGTTGCCGACCCCGGTCTCCACGGAGCCGTTGACGTTGCATTGGAGTCCTGCCGCTTCGGCCACAGCCGCGACGTTTTTCGCCTTGAAAATTCCGCCGGGTTTGGTGGTGTAGATTGAAATGACATCCGCAGCCTTCTTCTGCGCAATTTCAAGAACATCGTGCGCTGTCCATGCGCTTTCGTCGGCCATGATCGGTGTGTCGACTCGCTTTGCGACTTCGGCCATCTGATCAATGCCCTCCACCGGTTGTTCCATGTAGAGCAGATCGTATTCTTCCATCGCCTTGGTCACCTGAACGGCGAGTTTAGCCGTCGGATAACCTTGATTCGCATCCACACAGATTTTAGTGTCAGGTCCCAACGCCTTGCGCATTTGTCGAATCAACTCCACGTCTCGCTTGGGGTCCACACCGCCTTTGAGCTTGATAGTTTTGACTCCTTCGCCCTTTGCCTTGAGCGCTTCTTCAACAGCGTTTTCAATCTCCATCAAGCCAAGACTGTGGGCAATAGGTACGCGGTCGCGAAAGCACCCGCCGAGCAACTGATAGACAGGCACATTCATAGCCTTCCCGACGACGTCGTACAGCGCCGCATCGATCGCAGCCTTGCAGTAGGGATAACCCTTCACGCTCTTGTCCATCAGGGCGTGAACGGCCTCGATCCGCCGAGGATCCTGGCCCGTTAATGGCGGCGCGAGGATATCGTTGATGATATGCGCCGTTGTCTGCGGCGTCTCACCATAATATTTCCCGTGGTCACCGCCCCAATCTTTCAGCACCGGCGCCTCGCCAAGGCCGACGACACCCTCGTCTGTGTGTAATCTTATGATCACGTATACGCCGATAGGTGTCGTCAAACTCGCCCATTGATGAACTCTCCGGGTCGGCAAGCGGATCGGAATAGTTTCGATACTCGTGATCTTCATTGGCTCAGCCAACTCTCAGCAAAGTATCCGTGGGTGTATAGTCGGATAGCAGTTCGCAACCGATATTCGTCACGCAAAACATGTCTTTATTCTGCAAGCCCATGCGACCGGGAATATAAACCAGCGGCTCGAATGCTCCCACCATCCCCTCTTCCAATACTTCGTCGCCGTACCGTCCCATATAGGGCTCTTCGTGCAGGTGAAGTCCGATGCCGTGACCGACAAAACTAATCGGTTCGAATCCCAGCTCGCTGAACTTTTCGAGAAACCTCTGATAAATTTGCCTGCACCTGGCCCCCGGCTTGATCATGCTCATGACCAGATACTTGCATTCAATCAGGTTCGCCCATATTTTTTCTTGCTCTGCCGTCGCCTTTCCGACCACAGCGCTGCGACAGATGCCGGCGAGATAGCCCTTTTTCTGGCCGAAAATTTCCATGCGGATGAGATCACCCGCTTGCAGTTTGCGACCGGTCGGCCCGACATTGGGAAACTGGCTTCTCTCACCCGAGGCGATAATCATCAGCTTGTAATTTTCCGCACCACCGGTAAGCAGATTGCTCAACAATAGACCCGCTAGGTCCATTTCCGTCATCCCGATTCGCGCCGCTCGGAGCGTGTCGCCAATCGCTTTATCCGTCAGTTTGCTGAGCGAACGGAGCAGCTCTAACTCCTGGGTTGTTTTTACCTGGCGGGCCTGGTTGAAAATCGCATCGGCGGCGACCCACTGAATATTTGGAACAACCCTCTGTAGCGTGGCAAAATCCTTGGCCGGAAGAAATTCCATTTCGACCCCGATCTTGCCCCCGTCAAGCTCGAGATCTTTCAAAGCTTCAGCGAGCTTGTCCATCGGATCTTCAGTAAACTCACGATAGATCCGCAGATCGTCGATTCCCGCGAGCGCCCGGACGGTCGTCGCCTCCATGTCGATAGCCACCATGCAGATCCGCCCGTCCGCCGTCACGACACAGATCGCATGCCGCCAACGCATCAGCGACTGCGACGGCACCACAAACCCCGTGACATAGGTTACGTTCTCCGGTGAGACGGCGATGATCGCGTCCAACCCGTCTGCTGTCATCCGCTTTCTTAGATGGGCGATTATTTCCTGATCCATAGAGCTGGCAACTCGTTAGGGGAAGAGAATAACTTTTGGGACCCAGAGCGTCAAGATAAGCTGGGATACGGCGAGTTGAAGGATTACTAATCGGTGCCCGCTAGAAACCCGCGAAATGCTCGACTTCGATTTGCTTCTCCGCCACAGCGCGACCGGTAAGAGGGTTTCGATCTTTGCTAAAATCTCAACGGTCAGAATTCACCTTATTCCACCCCGTTCAGCGCGAGCATTTTCCTCGGACCGTTCGGCTGTATCTTTTCATTCACTTCGGCGGTCTCACCTTTCAGATCACGGCGGAAGGGCGAGGCCACAGCACCGGGAACCTCACCGTCTACATACCTCAAAATGCGAGACGAGGTTGCCAAGATGATCAAGGAGGGGTAAAACGACCGAGCAGATTGAAAAAGAATTCAAAGTGCCGCAGGAGTTCGCGCACTACAAGCGGCCGGAAAGACTCAAGCTATTTTACAAGCTCTTTTATAATCAGCTGATGGAAACGGGGTACTAATCGACCTGCGCCGCTAGCCCGAGGAGGGACATGATGAAGCTTTTAATTAGCGCGTTAATTTTCACTGTCATTTCGGCTTCTAACGCATGGGCACAAAGCGGCAAATCCATGTCTTTCGCGCAACTCGCGGCGTACAACAAACCCGATCGCGAACAGGTCCTTTACGCGGGTGCTAAAGCCGAAGGTAAAATCACTTGGTATACGTCGCTCGCCGGCGGCTCCTACAAAGAACTGGCTTCGGCTTTTGAGGCCAAATATCCCGGCGTCAAAGTGGAATCCTACCGGGCGACACGTCAGGAGTTGGGAGCGAGAATACTGGCTGAAAGCCAATCAAAGCGCTACATCGTCGACACAATTGAAAGCACGATTCCGCTGCTGAAATTGCTGCGCGACGACAAATTGATAGCGCCTTACTATTTTCCGACGCAGGCAAAATACCCCGATAACGTCAAAGAAAAAGCGCCCAAAGGGCTATTTTTCTGGTCCATCGATCGCGAGTCCCACATCGGTCTTGGCTATAACAAAAATTCCATTCCCGCCAATTTGGCTCCGAAGAATTACGAAGGGCTATTGCGGCCCGAACTGAAAGACAAAATCGGCTTCGCGGGCAGCGACACCGGCGTGACCGTCGTAGGTACGATGCTCAAACTCAAGGGGGAAGAATACATTAAAAAACTGAAAGCACAGAACCCGGTAACCCATAATGTCTCAGGGCGAGCTCTACTCGATATGGTGATTCCCGGTGAGATTGCAGTATCGCCGACGATCTTTCGCAATCACGTCGAAGTGTCGTTGAAAGCAGGCGCACCCATTGAATGGATTCCAATGGAATTGGTTCCGACAAACTCTGGATCGACGGCTGTTTCGGCTCAACCGCCGCATCCTCATGCAGCCTTACTTATGGCCGACTTCATTTTGGGTGAAGGCGGACAGAAAGTTCTCGAGCAATATGAGTACGGCAGCCCAACGAAGGATTATGGCTTCAAGCGCTGGTACCCCGACCAGGGACTGACCACGGAACAATACGAGAAACTCGATGATAGGTGGAACAAAACATTACGCGAGCTAAGCCGGAAATCGTTCTGAATATCGCAAGCTAAAAAGCCGCAGCTGATGTTGTCACAACCCCATCGGCTTTCTTTCTCAACGGATCGCTTGATAGGTCATTAAACCAGAGCAACTGCTTCGTCGGCTCTGGTGTTTTTTGTTTCACGAGTTATATGATTAGGGTACCATTTCACATATGAGTGAGGTAACCATGCAAACCGGTTCTTACGTAAACGGCCAATGGTTCCATCCGAAATCCAACCGGCTGGTACGGAACGTCAATCCTGCCGACCTTGATGATGTTATCGCGGAATTTCCCGCCGCCACGGCGGACGACGTCAACCGTGCCATCGACGCGGCGCAGGCCGCTTTCAAGAGTTGGAAGAAAACTCCAGGTCCCGAGCGCGGGCGTGTTCTCTGGCGCGCGGCGGATATCGCGCGGCAGCGTGCCGACGAGATCGCCCGCACACTGACTCGCGAAGAAGGCAAGATCTTTAAGGAAGCCAAAGGCGAAGTGATGAAAGGCATCTCGCTCTTGGAGTTCTATGCCGGCGAAGGTTTCCGCATGCATGGCAAGACGCTTCCCTCGGAAGCGCGCGATACGTTTACCTACACCATTCGCCGCCCGCTCGGCGTGGTCGGACTGATTGCGCCCTGGAACTTTCCCTGGGCGATTCCCGTCTGGAAGTCTGCGCCGGCTCTCGTCGCAGGCAACACCATCATTTTCAAGCCAGCCGAGCTGACACCCGCGACGGCGGCATTGCTGACGGAAATTTACCTAGAAGCCGGCCTTCCGCCCGGCGTGTTTAACATGCTGGTCGGCTCCGGCTCCGTCGTCGGCGAAGCCATCGTCAACTCTCCCGTTCTACGGGCGATTTCTTTCACCGGCTCCAACGAAGTCGGCGGAGCGCTCTACGCGAAGGCGGCTCAGCGCGGCGCCAAGGTGACCTGCGAAATGGGCGGCAAAAACGCCGTCATCGTCATGGCCGACGCCGATCTCGACAAAGCCGCCATCGCCATCCACGGCGGCGCCTTCGGCTCGACCGGCCAGCGCTGCACGGCCACGTCGCGCGTCATTGCCAATCCGTCCATCAAAGGCGCGCTCATTGAACGGCTGGTGGACGCCGCCAAGAAAATCAAAGTCGGCTCCGGTTTGGATGACACCGTCGACATGGGACCGGCGGTCGATGAGAAGCAGTGGAAGACCGACTTCGACTACATCAAGCTCGGCCAGCAAGAGGGCGCGCGCCTGGTCCTCGGCGGCAAGAGGCCCGAGCATCTCGGCAAAGGCTACTTTGTCGAGCCCACCATCTTCGATAACGTGGCGCCGAGCATGCGCATCTTCAAAGAAGAAATCTTCGGCCCGGTGCTATCGGTTTGTACGGCGAATAATCTCGATCAAGCTCTGCAATTTGCCAACGGCGTTGAATACGGCCTCACGACTTCGATCTTCACGGAGAACATCGACACGATCATGAGCTTCGTCGAGGAAGTTGAAGCTGGAATGGTTCACGTTAACGAACCGACCGTCGGCGGCGAAGCGCAACTTCCCTTCGGCGGTACCAAGGCCACCGGCGTCGGCGAACGGGAGATGGCCGAGGAAGGACTCAACTTCTTTACGGAGCTGAAAACCGTCTTCATCAACTATTCCGGCAAAGCCGAGCGCTTGATGATTCGTTAGCCTGAAGAGCCGTCACATGAGCTTTCGGATTGCTACGCTGAATCTGGAACGCAATGAGAAAAGGTGGATTGAGCGACGGAAACTGATCATCCAGCAACTCGCCATGATCGAGCCTGATATTTTCTGTCTCAACGAGATCTGGCTGCCAACTCAAACCGGCTACTGGCTGCAAGAGCGCGTACAAGCCGAACCAGGGGTAAGTTACACATTGTTGGAACAGCCCCGGGCGGACAAGGCTTCGCATCCCGAAGCCGTAGGAGTCCTGACACGGTTTTCAGTGATCGAGCAATCGCACCGTTTTTTCTCCGCACGGGATACGGTGGCTCTCGTTGTTCGGCTTGATATCGAAGGCCGCGCGTTGGACCTCTACGTGACCCACCTCTACCCAGCGGTGCGAGAGGATTCCGAGCGCGTCGCTCAAGTCAAGGAGTTGTTGGTCTGGATAAAAGAGCGAGATGACGTGGATTATCGCATCGTTTGTGGCGACTGTAATGCAACGTTGGAGATGGAGTCGATGAAACTAATGGCCAAAAAGTTTCGCCCGACGCAAACCGAGCCCACGGCGTTTACCCCGCTCAGCGAAGTCGATGGCGAGCCGACTCACCCGGATTGGAAACGATTCGATCGCTGCATCGACTTCATCTGGATCTCGGAATCGCTGAGAGTTCGTGCGAGCGGCCTGTGCTTCAATCAACCAGCGGAACACGACTCCCGCTTGTGGCCGTCCGACCATGTCGGTGTTTGGGCCGACTTGGAGTTCGCGTGAGTGGCGCTCCGAATGAACGGGGGTAGGCTAGTCAGCGCTGATTTCGCCTGTCAGGTTGTCAACCAGCACCGGACTTTCGAAGTAACTGATGACCGGTTCAGCGGCGTAGCGGTCTTTGATGAATTGGCGCCACTGCGGCGTGAAAAGCTTCTCGGCGTGAGCTTTTGATTTCCAAAGGTAAACCCCGCCGCCGGTGCCGCCGTCTTCGGAAAGTAAATAATATTTCCGAATTAATCCATCGACCTTCTGATAATTCGGCGCCGTTCCCGTGTACAGCTCTTTAGCTTTTTCACGGGTGACCGGCGCCGGCAGTTTGAACTGGACGACTGTGGTAATCACAAGCGGGCTTACTTGTTTTCTTTCTCCAGCGGCGCGGCTCCGACCCAGTGACCTACATCGACGACAATTCCCTCAGGCCCCATGAACTTGTCTTCGTAGTAAGCGGTTCCCAGATTGACTGTGCCGGCCTTCTTCGCACCGGCAGCTTCCATCATCCGGAACGCCTCTGCGTCGTTCTCCGCCGTGAAGCCGATGTGATCAATCCCCGCACGGCGCGTCGGCTCGCCATCTGATGTGCCGGCTCTGAGTGGCAGCACGGTGATGTTGATCGTGCCATCGGATAGATCAATCGCGTTGTTCTTGCGCTTTTGCTTGATCGTCATCCCCAAAGCGTTCACAAAGAAATTTGCCATGCCGTCCACGTCTTCCGCGCGATATGCGATGTGTCGAATCTTAGCCATAGTCGTCTCCTTTTGTTGAATTATCCGCCGTAAAAAACTTTGTCTCCGAGGTCCCTGAGAGTCAATGTCAGGTCATCGGGCCGGCCGGAAGGCTGTGCAGCCACTCCGGCGTCCTTCACCTCACCCACAAAAATGGAGTGGTCTCCTTTTTCAATGGTGTCCACTAGCTGACATTCAACAAAGGCCGGGGCTTTCTCCAATATCGGCGCGCCTAAAGTCCCCTTCCGAAAGGGCTCGCCACCGATCGTATTCCCTTCACGCTCAAGCGCCTTAAAGAAAGTAAACGCCTGCCCTTTCTGATTTTTCCCTAGAATATTCAGTGCAAACGTCTTGGATTCCTTGATGATTGCATGCGCACCGGAATCAGCTTTTACACCGACAACCACGAGCGGCGGCTGAAACGCGCTCTGCGTAACCCAATTGACGGTCGAAGCGGTAACCTTGCCGTCTTTACCTTCTGCCGTCAGAACATAAAGCCCGTAGGGAATCATCCGCAGCGCAATTTTTTTAGCATCTGCATCCATATTCAATACTTCCTTTCCGGTTAAGATTTGGGTCGCCACTGCAAGCCCCGCAGTGACGAACCGATTCTATGGGAGCGAATCCGATTCTGCAAGCTTGCCGGGCGATCAACTTGGGAATCTACTCATACTTTGATTTTTCCGGCACACGAAAGGCCAAAATCACGTAGATGTTACCCTTCACCTCAAACTCGCCAACTTCAGTCATCCCAAGGCCGGCAACGTGCGCGTGTAGGGAATGCGGATTGTCACGCGAGACAAAAGCAACGCCCACTTCGAACCGCCCGGCAAGGTCTCTCCTTTGTGCTTCATACAAACCTCGGAGCAATCCTTTGCGCCGATATTCACGATCAATACAAACCGGGCCATAGATGTAGTTGTTGTAGGCGCTGAGCGGCTTACCTTCGAATTTCACGAGATCGTAAGAGTCGAGCATTTTCGCGATAACCGGGGACCCGGTGTTGAACTCACGTCGGAACGCGCAAAGAAATCCAGCAACTTTGTTCTCAACAACGGCAATCATCGTTCCTAGATCTTCAGCCATCGCGGCAACCTGTTTCGGTGTAAACTCCGCCGAGAGGAAACCCTCCTTGCGGTGTTCTTCCGAAAGATTTGCGATGTAATTGGCCGATTGAAGCCGCAGGATGGCTGGACAATCCCCAGGCACGGCTCGTCGAAATTGGGTAGCTTTCATTGCTACTGAAATTCTTTTTCCAATAATCCGGCGGTTAAACCCGCTTCATACAAAACTCGGCAACAAAAGTCTGCCTGGCCAGAAATCACATAGAAGGCCGCCCCGCTGTGCTCCGAAGGCCAAAACAGATGAGTTGCGAGATACTGCTCCACTGCAACCGCGTAGTCGATGTTATGCTTGTTTAGTTCGGCTTCGACGAGTTGTGCTTCCGTGAGCCTGGTTGCGAAATAAACCCGCGCAATTTCTTTGTCAGCAAAATCGTCGATTGCGATTCTCGCCATCATCAGCCTGCAATCCTAGGCCGCATCATCCGGCGGTTGTCTCATTCCCGTGCGCCAACCAATCGCTTGAGTAAACGTCGGCCGCCTAGGCACAGGCATAGCCATGGCCGCAGCATGCGGCGGACCGCGCCACGGGCCGCTGCATTGCAGGTATCTTTCAGCCGTTGCTCGAAGGCGCTGGGCTTTGTTGACCGACCCTCTCTCTTTGCAATATTCGGCGAGACACCAGTACCGATCACCGAGGTAGAAGCAAACATCCGGATTGGGATTTCCAGGTCGAACCGCCTTTGCCACCGTGAGTAGCGCAAGTGCCATAGCGAGATCAAATCGAAGTTGCCAGACCGATTCCTGATTCATGACCGTCTAATAAGTCCAGTCGGCTATTTTCCTCAAGTCCCCGGTAACTTCCCACCGGTCGGTCGATAATTGCCACCTAAGCCCTTGAACATCTCCGCCACATACCCTCCGAACGCGCCGGCTGGAATAATCGCGACAACCGACAGAAAGCGAAACCATTCCGGCAGCGGAATAAATTCCTCGCGCAGCAACTCTTCGATAAACGATACGATCAGCGAGCCGAGTCCCACGAATGCGCCATGCTTGATTTCAAAATTCCCCGCCTTCCGCGCGGCGACAAAACCACCGATGGCCGTCCCCAGGGTGCCGATAGCAAATCCGATCAGGAGGCCCTCCGTGGTGGTCATATAATTGGTAATTGCGTCACTAGAGACTTCACTCTGTTTGGACAATTGGTTCGCTAAGTACACGAAAAAGTAGGCATATATCATTACAGAAGTCGCGACATAGTCGACCACCACACCGATGATGACGGGTCGGATCTGCACGCCCGTAAAGAATCCCGTGGGGTGAACGGGCGATGGCGGCGCCCCAGTTTGTCGAGGCTCGAACTGCATATCGATTCCTATTCAAGAATAAATAAAGCTTGCTGACTAGAGTCCTCCCAATTGTTACCGATTCTAATCGCTGGGAACGGGAATGTTCTCGTCGAACAACATACTCAAGCCATCGTCACATTTCTTCGCACGTGGCCCCCACCTACTGTTTTTTCCAGCGCGGAACCTTCTTGCGGTTGGGAATCCCGTCCCAAAGAAGCGTTCTGCCACCCAGCGAAAATTTGTCGGCGGAATGGCGCCTAGAATCATATAGATCACATCTTTGTTCGAGTCGTTGCCGAGAGCGCGATAGACCCTCGGCGCAACGCGCACGATAGTCCCTTCGGGCATGGAAATGCGCTTCCCGTCTAAAATAATCGAGCCGGTTCCCTTCAAAGTGATGAACACTTCTTCTTGCACTTTGTGGCGGTGGACGTACGTCGCTCCTTCGCCGGGTTTGTAGCGCACAAAGCTGAAGCCCACTCCCTTGCAGCCCATCGGTCGAGACAGAAATTCCTTCTCTTTGACTTGGTTGAAAGGCAGAACCATTTTTGAATACCCTGTAGCCATCAAAACCTCCGCCGTCGTTTATCATAGACATGTTTGTACTCTCTTTTTTTCTCAAGTACTTGATCGTGAGTCGTCATCGCAGGTGAATCATGATCGTTTGCTTATATCAATCGCATAAACCGTTTGACATCGGTCGACTGAAAAGAAAATATCGTCTTGCTTGACCAAAAAGCAAACCGATTGGATTATGTTTCATCGCTTTCGCTACGAATCAGAATTCTACCCCACGTTGAACCGTCTCCCGCTTTGTGTTCGCATGAAGCTGGATCTCACGGGTATCAAGCTGTCTCTCAAAGACTGGCTGGCTTTCAGCATCGAAGAGCGGCAGGTCATCTGCCACTTGCCCATTGAAAATCAGGAGGAGCAAGCAGCCTTCACGGCTTACCTGGATTTTCTGTGTCGCAAATATTGTGGCGGCCCAGTTGAGACGCTGCCGCCATTGACTGCGTCGTTATGGGACACATCTCGCGTTCCAGAACCGGTCCTAGACAGAAGCGAAACTAACGGCCAAGCCGTGACTCCACAAGAGTGGAGCCACTGGAAATTCCACGAACGCTACGCGCTTTACAAAAACGCCATTTCGAAAAGCGAGCCGGAAAAATTCTACGCTGTCCTCGCCGAATTGCGGGGACGCGCGCGCTGATCCACAAGATCATCATGCCAAAGGCAAAATCCAACCACTCATCGCGTCATTACCGCGAGATGCTCCGCATCCTCTGGGAAAACAAAACCGAGTTGCCCTACGCCTGGGACATTCTGAAGCATGGCGTCTGCGACGGGTGCTCTCTGGGCCCCTACGGCCTGACGGACAACGTGCTCCGGGGCGTTCATCTGTGCATGACGCAGCTCAAGCTCCTCAAGTTGAACACCATGGGCGCGCTGGACATGGCGCTCATGAGCGACGTGAGCCGACTGCAAAGACTCGATCAAAAAACCCTCCGATTACTCGGCCGGCTTCCCTATCCGATGATCCGCCGCAATACGGATCGAGGCTTCTCCCGCATCTCATGGGAGGAGGCCGTCGATTTCATAGCAAAAGCGATTCATGACACGGCGCCCCATCAAATGGGTTTTTTCGCGACTTCACGCGGGCTCACCAACGAAGTCTACTACGTGTTCCAAAAACTCGCCCGCGTGCTCGGCACCAACAATGTCGATCTCTGCTCCCGACTTCGCCATGCGGCGAGCGTCTCGGGGCTAAAGGCAACGCTCGGCATAGGCGCCCCCACCTGCTCGTTGTCGGATCTCATCGGCACTGATCTGGTAGTGATCTTCGGCTCCGACCTCGCTGACAACCAACCCGTAACGACGAAATACCTGCACTACGCCAAGAAACAGCGCACGCGCATCGCGGTCGTCAGCCCCGCGCGCAAATACAGCTTGGAGCGCTCTTGGGCGCCGTCGGTTGTGAGCAGCGCGCTTTTCGGCACGAAAGTCATGGACGATTTTTTTCAGGTGCGCGGCGGCGGCGACGTCGCCTTTATCAACGGCGTGCTGAAAGCCTTGATCGCATGGAACAAACTGGATGAAGAATTTATTGCGAAACATACCCAAGACTTCGATAAGCTAAAGACCACACTCCAGGAGCAGTCCTGGGAAATGCTGGAGGACCGGTCCGGCCGCGCTCGCCAAGAGATGGAGCGATTTGCGCGCCTCTACGGCTCCGCGAAAAATACGGTTTTTGTCTACAGCATGGGGCTCACGCAGCATGAGTTTGGCGTTGAAGCTGTCAAAGCGATCGTCAATCTCGCGTTAGCGCGGGGCATGCTGGGGCGGGAAAAATGCGGCATCATGCCGATCCGTGGCCACAGCGGGGTTCAAGGCGGCAGTGAATGCGGCTCGGAGCCGGATAAGTTTCCCGGCGGTTTCGCGGTGAACGACGAAAATGCCCGCCGATTTTCCAACCTCTGGCGCCATCCGGTGCCATGGAATCCCGGACTCAAAATGCCTAAGATGATCGAAGCCGCCCATCGACGCGACCTCAAATTTCTCTATTCCATGGGTGGCAATCTATTGGAAGCCACGTCCGATCGTCATTTTGTCGCGGAAGCGCTCACGAGAGTGCCGGTGCGTGTCCATCAAGACATCGTTCTGAACAGTTCTATGCTCCTTGATGCTGAACAAGCCGTGCTGATCCTGCCGGGGCAGACGCGTTACGAACAGCGCGGCGGTGGAACATCCACGAGTACGGAACGCAGGATTCGCTTCACGCCGGAAATTCCCAGAGATCGGATCGGCGAGTCTCTTCCCGAATGGGAGATCCCCGTGATGATCGGGCGCAAAAGCATGCCCAATGGCGATCTCCTGTTCCCCTTTCATGACACGCAGAGCATCCGCGAAGAGATGAGCCGAGTCATGCCCATTTACAAAGGGATCGAGAAACTCACAAAGGAAGGCGACCAATTGCAGTGGGGCGGCCCCTACCTCTACAAAGACGGGTTCACCAGCATGCCCAACAATCGCGCCCTCTTTAGCGTTCTAGATCCGCCGGACAGCACGGTAAACGATTCAACAGCATGACCTTCGGAACTCAAGATCGTTCATGGCCAGCGAGAGACGCGACGCCGTCTACATTTCACCCAAAGACGCCGCGCGGCTTGCCATGAAAAACGGCACGCAAGTGATCGTCCGCCCTGAAACCGGAGAAAATCTATCCTTTATTTGGAGGACCCAATGATTCACCCGTCTGCGGCTTCGATCAAAGTACTCGCCTTCGACGTTTTCGGCACAGTCGTTGATTGGCGCTCGAGCGTGATTGACGAAGGCGAGCAGCTCGGCAAGGCAAAAAGACTGACCGTCGACTGGGCGGCGTTCGCCGATGCGTGGCGGGCAGTCTATCGCCCATCACTGGACCGGGTTCAGCGAGGCGAGCTGCCGTGGACAAAGCTCGATGTTCTTCACCGGATGTCGCTGGAAGAGATCCTCACGCGATTCAAGATCGAAAATTTGAGCGACCCGGAGAAAGATCATTTCAATCGCGTCTGGCATCGACTCAAACCTTGGTCCGATTCGGTTGCAGGGCTTCAGCGCTTGAAAGCGCGATTCGTGATCACGACGCTCTCGAACGGAAACATTTCTTTGCTCACGAATATGGCCAAGCACGCCGGCCTTCCATGGGATTGCATCCTGTCAGCCGAAAATGTCCGCCACTACAAACCCGACCCCGAGACTTATCGTCTGGTGCCGGATCTATTCGACCTCAAGCCTGAAGAGGTCATGTTGGTCGCGGCGCATGAGTCCGACTTGCAATCGGCACAGAAGCATGGGCTCAGAACGGGCTATGTTCATCGCCCATTGGAGCACGGTCCTGGTAAATCCGCGCCGATTCCTCCAGCAGCTAAGTACGATTTTGTGACGAAAGACTTTTTGGATCTCGCAGATCAGATGAGCGCGTAGCTGAATGCTGTTCTATGTAAAGAAGTATTTGTGGCTCGATCTCACCGTCACTCTGCTTCTTGGCGGAATCGGCTATTGGGGCATCCGGTACTTCTCCCTCCCGTTTAATCTTGCCCTGAATTGGTTCAGTGTCCTGCAAGGATTCGTCAGTTTCTTACTAATCGCGGCCTGGACGTTTCTGGTGCAAAAGGGTTACGCCATCGCAAAAGGAAACGACTATGCTGAGATTCTTACCGAATCTTTGGCGAAAGAGTACTTCGGCACCTCCTTTGCACACGCCGTCGCCGGTGGACTCACCGCGGCGCTGGGCGAAGAGTTGTTTTTCAGAGGTTTTGTCCAGGGCAAATGGGGTCTCGTGGTGGGCAGCGTAACCTTTGGTCTCGCTCACTTCGGCAAGAAAGATATCCGCGTGGTCAGCTCCTGGTCATTCATTCACGGATTTCTCTTTGGCTTGTCGTACCATTTCACTCGTAATTTAGCGGTTCCCGTGGTCGCCCATGGCCTCTTCGATCTCGGCGGCGTCGTTTACTTCCAGCGGCTCATGCTAAACAAGACGACATGAACGTTCTCATAGTCGGAGCTTCGGGAAATTTAGGCTCTCATCTCGCCAGGCATCTCTTGAACTGTTCTTTTCGTCTCCGTCTGTTGGTGCACAAAAAAAGTTTGCCGCCCGATCTAGCGGCAGACCCGACAGTTTCCATTGTGCAAGGAGACCTCGATAGTCCCGCATCTCTGTTATCACCAACCAGAGATATCGACTGCATTGTGTATCTAGCCGGAGTCCTCTTCCGGCCCAGACCCGAAAAGTTTCTTCACAGGACCAACACTGTCTACGTGCAGAATATCGTAAACGCGGCTCTTGTGAATGGAGTTCGGAAATTCATTCTCGTGAGTTTTCCCCACGTCGAAGGGGAAACTACGCCGGATTCGCGCGCCATGGGTAAATTGGACGCCCATCCTGCATCTATTCACGCCCGAACGAGACTCGAAGCGGAAAAATATCTCTTCAGTGCCTGTGAAGGAAACGATACAAAACCGCTCGTCTTGAGAGCGGGTGTAATATACGGACGCGGGGTCAAATTAACCGAAGCAGCGCGCAAGTTAATGCGATTCGGCCTGCTCGCCATATGGAACAAACCGACGTGGGTTCACCTGTTATCTTTGCCGGATTTCTTGAGGATCGTGGAGGTCACAATCGAACGAGATAATCTGTCTGGCATCTACAATCTGTCTGATGATCAGCCGATTATGTTGCAAGGATTCCTAGATGAAATGGCAAGACATTGGGGATATAGAAAACCGTGGCGAGTTCCGGTTTTTTGCGTTCAGCTGGCAGCCACACTTTGCGAAACCTTCGCGATGATCTTTCACACTCGCACGCCCCTCACGCGCGACATCGTCAAGATGGCGATGACCTCCGTCGTCGCCGATAGCACTCGGATGAAACAAGAGATCTTGCCCGAGCTAAGTTATCCCACATTTAAGAAAGGACTTTCGATTATTTGATCTCGGGACACGGGGGTTGGCTACAAAATAACGAATGAGGCCACGACCATTAGATGATTTGATGCGATACCGGCCGCTGCTTCAACCAAGCAACTTGGGGATCCCCATTCAAGCCTCCACCCCTACTCCGCTAGCGGTACGTAATCGTATTCGCCAATGCCTTGGAGAACTAAGAACGTTGCTGAACTCTGGCCCGCGTTGGTCACAAGGTGAGGCCGCCGGGGTCGCACCGAGTAGGTCTCGCCGGGTTTCAGCCGCACATCCTTCTTTGGGTCCCGTAGAAAGAGGCGGATCTCGCCCTCCAGCACATAGAACGTGTCCTGGATCTTATTGTGATAATGCCAGGGCACTTTTTGGCTCGGGCTGATCTGAAGCTCGGCGATCCAGAATCCGGGCCGCTCGCCGTGCCGAGCGCGCCGCTCCACTTCGTAGAGATGACTTGAATCCTTGAGTGCTTTCGCTTTCATTCTATCGCCTCCAACGCGGGCTTTTAATCGGGGGGCCAGTCCGAGCTTTGCCTGTGGTGAGCCTGGTCGAATCACCGCTAAAAGCATGCGGGAATGACGGACTTTGAGAAGACTCGAAATCGCCATTACGCATCAAGCTGCGGTGAATTGACCCGAACAGATTAAACCGCGGCCACCCATCCTTTTACCACCGAGCAAAGCGAATCCACACCTTTACCTGCTCACCGCATTTGACAAACCACATCCACCAGTGCCGGCTTCCCTTCTTTCACGACTTTTACCGCTTCGCGTAACGTCTTGATCAAGTCTTTCGCGCACCTCGGCGACGCGCTCTTGGTGTTCCTCGTCGTTATAGTAAGAGCGATTGCTGCAAACGACGATTAACAATGGGATTTTGTGGTGCACCGCCGTCCAAAGAGAACTCACGGTAAACAGCAAGCAACCGTCGGGTTGGAGATCGACGCAGAATTTGCCGGAGCCTTTGTGCGCGAGCGCCGCTCCCAGAGAAGCCGGTAGACCGTAGCCCAAGCCTCCGCCCTTGTATTTTCCAAGAATCTGGTTGAACTTCATGGCCGGAAGGTACGAATTTTCCTTTCCTTGCGAGCTGCCGTTCGTAAGCACCCAATCTTCGTTTTTCAGCGCTTCGGCAAGCTCCACGTAGAGCCGGCTCATGGCGATGGGCTTTTCGTCCCACTTTGTCTTGGTTTCCTTCTCGCGCGCCGCGACTTTCTCTTCGTAAAGCTTCGCCCACTGGGCACGGCGGCTCTGGGTATCCTCGCTCAATTTCCTGAGCCTCTCTTTCTCAGCCTTCAAACGCCGCACCAGCTCGGGCAAGAAAACAGCCGTGTCGGCCATGATCATGAGATCAGCCTGCCTTAGTTTGTTGAAGTCCGTGGACCAGGCGCGAACCAACAGATCGTCGAGCCCCACATTGATGATCTTGGTACTCGGTGAGAGCAGCTCAACAGGCCTTCTCCTTCCTTTCTCTTGCGCCCGCTGGGTGACGGCTCCCTCGAGATCCGACACATCGAGAGCCAAAACCAGGTCCGCCTGGGGAATCACCTTGGCGTGCATGCCGCTTAGGTTCAACGGATTGTGCACGGGAAAGTTGAACCGCCACAACTGATCCAGCACCGGCGCGGCGAGGAGTTCCGCGAGCTCGCCCAAAGCGTTAAATCCCGCCTCTTTTCTTCCCACCGAGTCCGCCAGTATGACCGGCCTCTTCGCTTCCAGCAGCCAGCGAATCGTCTTCTCGAATCCTTCTTCCGGCGCTTGAAGCGGCAGCGGCGCAGGATATCTGTCGAGCGAATACGCTATCTCTCCATCCAGTTTTTTCTCCTGCACTTCGCCGTCGTAGCAAATATACACCGGTCCCATGGGCTCGGTGGTCGCTAAGCGATAGGCACGGACGAACGATTCCGGCACCGCCTCGACGCTGCCCGGTTGATCATCCCACTTCACGAAATCGCGCACCAGGTTGCCTTGGACGAGCGCCGTGTGCACCCAATCGATCCAGGGACGGCGATTCGCCGTGTCCATCGGTCCGGTGCCGCCCATGACGATCACGGGCAGCCGATCGGCCCACGCGTTGTAAATCGCCATTGACGCGTGCTGCAGGCCGACTACGTTGTGCACGACCGCGCCCATGGGCTTGCCCTTGGCTCGCGCATAACCATGCGCTAAGGCAACCGCGATCTCCTCATGCGTGCAAAGAACGATCTCCGGGGCGTGGTTGCCGCCGTAGTTCACCAGCGAGTCGTGCAATCCACGGAACGTCGCACCGGGATTGATCGCCACGTATTCGATTTCGAACGCCTTCAGCAGATCGACGATGACGTCCGAGCCCCATTCAGCGCGCGGCTTCTCTGAAATTTTTTGTGCTTTGGCCATAAAAGAATCCCCTTCCGAAATCACCAATGCATATTCGTTCGGCGAACATAATCCAATGCGGTGTCTCTACACAAGATAGTATTCTACGTCTTGGGAATTTCCATTCCCCGTTGCACCTCCGGCCGCGCCGAGATCACATCGAACCAGCGCTTTATGTTCGGAAACTCTTCCAGTTTCACTTGGTGTATCTCATGGCGCCACACCCATGGATAAGTAGCAATGTCGGCGATGGAGTATTCGCCGGCAAGATATTCCTTATGGCCGAGTTGCTGGTCTAAGACTTTGTAGAGCCGCAGCGCTTCTCTGTGAAAGCGCTCGATGGCGTACGGCACCTTTTCTGCCATGCGGAAAAAATAGTTCGCCTGTCCGAACATCGGCCCGACACCGCCCATCTGAAACATGAGCCATTGAATCACTTCATATCTTTTGCGCACGTCTTGCGGCCACAACTTGCCCGTCTTCTCCGCCAGGTACATGAGAATCGCTCCCGATTCGAATAACGTCAGCGGTTTGCCGCCGGGCCCGTCGGTATCCACGAT